>ULXR01036076.1_pt1 | contig 18387 bp, 20 predicted proteins | sample 1961511 | NCBI WGS metagenome assembly ULXR01 (sample SAMEA4835844, study PRJEB28245) | human gut metagenome | biome: gut microbiome; material: fecal sample | place: Denmark | collected 2008 | reverse complement strand
CCAGCCGCTAAAAGCCCGAGCCTTTTCTTTTTAGAGACGAGACGCTCGGCATTGTCTCCCGGTTTGCTTGTCAATAAGATTGAGAAAACGAAAAGAACAAGGATACCACCTGCATACACAGCCAACTGAACCGCACCAAGGAACTCATATCCAAACTGGAAGTACATTGCCGCAGTTGCAAATAGGGTGAATAACAAGTATGTAGCCGCTCTTAAAATCTTACGAGAAGTAACCGATAAAATCGAGAATGCAACGATTGCAACTGCAATCACGCAATAGACGATAAAATTACTTACTACATCCATATATAATTATTTTTCTTATTTTTCGGATTAAAAATTATTCGGCTTTTGCAGCGTCTGTTTTAGGCGCAACCGGTTCTTCTTTCTCAGGAAGATAATTCAATTGCTTCACGAGTTTCGAACGAGTAAAAACAGCATGCTCAAAACTGTTGGTAAAACGCAAAGCATCGTGCGGACAAGAAGACTCACACATCTGGCAGAATGTACAACTGCCAAGATCATAAAGATACTTGTCTAATTTTCTTTTTTTCTTACCGTCAGGCATTTCCACCATCTTGGTAATAACTTGTATTGTACCATTAGGGCAGTTCATCTGGCAAAGGCCGCAAGCGATACACCTGTGGTTGCCGTTCTCATCATAAATCAACTCTAATGTACCACGGAATCGATCGCCAATATTCAGATTGTCGCGATTATCCGGATATTCTTCGGTTACTTTCTTGGTAAAAAGTTCTCTACCAGTAACACTCATACCCTTTAGAAGGCTTGAGAAGCCCTCACCAATTTCGGAGAAGTATTCTTTTACACTACTCATAAATAGTTTCTCGAAGTGTTGCAAATACCGGTTATATTAATAATCAATAAGCAGGCGAGAAGGGGTCCGGTATATTAACCCCTCCTCTCTGCAATTTTATTTTTCAACTTGACCGCCAAGGATATCAAGCAACTCTGTTGTAATACCCTGCTGACGTAATTTGTTAAATTCAAGTTTCAACTCATCAAGCAACTTGCCGGCATTATCGTTGGCTGACTGCATAGCCATAACACGAGCCGCCTGCTCAGATGCAACATTCTGCAAGAAAGACTCTTGCATAAGAGAGTTAATGTACAACGGCAAAATAGAATTATAGATTGTATTAGCATCAGGCTCAAACAAATATGGCTTATTGCTCTCACCTACTGTGCCAAACGCTTCTGACGCAACAGGCAGCAACTGTGAAACTTTCAACTTCTGCTTTCCCGCAGAAATATACTCCATTCCAAAAATCTCCACCTTGTCAATCTTAGACGCAACAAAGTCATCTCTCAACAACTCGGTAAGCCTCTTTACTTCTGTAAGGTCTGCCTTAGGTGAAACTCCAGCAGCAACAACACTTACTCCGTCAATATTCAATTTGCCAACAGCCTTTGCTATCTTTTTGCCAACAGGGTAAATGATAACATTTGCAGAAAATTGCTTTTTCAAGGACCGTATATGAATAAGCAAATCCTTGAAAATATTAATGTTATATGCGCCACACAAGCCATCATCAGACCCGAGAACAACGATTGCAACCGTGTTGATAGTCCTGATTTCCGTCAACACTGAGGTGTACTCAGCATCAGTGGCAATGAGATTCGACATTATTGTCTGCAATTGTGACTTAAACGGCACAATCTTTCCCAAAGCCAATTCAGCCTTATGCATTTTTGCAGAAGAAATCATCTTCATTGCTCCCGTGATTTTTTCAGAAGAAGCAACTGAACCGATTCTACCTTTTAGTTCACGCAACGTTGACATAATCTATCAGTTTATTGTACATATTTTGCGGCAACCTCTTTTGCAGCCGCAGTTAATTTTTCAGCCACATCGTCAGTCAACTGACCTGACTTGATAACTGCAAGAACGTCTTCTTTGTGACGAGCATTGAGCGACTCAAGCAACGAAGTCTCAAAATCTGCGACTTCAGTCATTGGAACACTTGCCATCAAGCCCTTAGTACCACAGAAGATAACAGCAACCTGCTCTTCTACTGCCATTGGGCGATATTGCGGTTGAATAAGCAATCTCTCATTCTTTCTACCCTTGTCAATAACCCTTGCTGTAACCGGGTCAATATCGCCACCAAACTTGGTGAACGACTCCAACTCACGGAACTGAGCCTGGTCAATCTTCAATGTACCGGCAATCTTCTTCATAGCCTTGATTTGAGCGTTACCACCCACACGAGATACCGAAATACCCACATTAATTGCAGGACGGATACCACGGTTGAACAATGCAGATTCAAGGAAGATCTGACCGTCAGTAATTGAAATAACATTGGTCGGAATATACGCAGAAACGTCGCCTGCCTGAGTCTCAATAATCGGAAGAGCCGTAAGAGAACCACCACCCTTTACGATAGGCTTCAAAGCCTCTGGCAGGTCATTCATATTCTTGGCAACCTCGTCATTCTCAATAATCTTCGCAGCACGCTCCAAAAGACGAGAGTGCAAATAGAAGATATCACCAGGGTAAGCCTCACGACCAGAAGGACGCTTCAAAATCAAAGAAATCTCACGGTATGCAACGGCTTGCTTAGAGAGGTCATCATAAACGATTAGAGCATCTCTACCGCTGTCACGGAAGAACTCACCGATTGCTGCCCCCGCAAAAGGAGAATAGTATCTCATCGCAGCAGAGTCAGAAGCAGAAGCGGCAACGATAACAGTATAGTCCATCGCACCATGCTTACGCAATGTGTTGACAAGAGCCGCAATTGATGAAGCCTTTTGTCCGATGGCTACATAAATACAGTAAACCGGCTTACCTTCCTCGTAGTTCTTTCTTTGGTTGATTATAGTATCAATGGCGATAGCAGTCTTACCGATTTGCCTATCACCAATAATAAGTTCACGTTGTCCGCGACCGATAGGAATCATTGAGTCAACAGCCTTCAAACCGGTTTGTAGCGGTTGCTTCACCGGCTGACGGAAGATAACGCCTGGAGCCTTTCTGTCGAGAGGCAGACGGTACTTCTCTCCTTCAATCGGACCATTTCCGTCAATAGGTTCACCCAAGACGTTAATAACCCTGCCAAGCAATCCTTCACCGACCGGAATAGAAGCAATTTCTCCAGTTCGGCGAACAGACATGCCTTCTGTTACCTCGTTGACCTTATCGAGAAGGATAACACCAACGTTGCTTTCCTCTAGGTTCATCGCAACGCCGGTAGACCCATTGTCGAAAACAACAAGTTCGTTGGCCTCGACATTCTCCAACCCATACACGTGGGCAACACCGTCGCCAACGTTTAGGACTGTACCGACCTCTTCAAACGCAACCTCAGAATTCATCCCTGCAAGTTGCTGTTTCAGAATATCGGAAATCTCACTTGGATCAATCATTTTATTTATTTGATAAAAGTTTTAAACGCAAATTTCTTAATTCACTGCTGACTGAAGCATCTAATAATTGCGAGTCAATTTTCACAGTAAAGCCGCCAATTAGTTCCGGGTTTACAGTTTCCTTAAACTCCAAAGTCTTAGAGCCTACACAAGATTGGACAGATGCCTTAATCTTCTTAACGGCATCCTGGGATAATTTCGCTGCGGTCGTTATCACCACCTGCGAAATTCCCCTATCCTCACGAAACAATTTGCCATATGAGAGAGCCATCTGAAGCATCATATTCTCTCTGCCATGGCTAAAGACGAGTCTAAAGAACTTGCTAAGCGTTCCATCTTTAGGAGCACCGGAAGCCGTTTCAAGAAACCTTACCTTCTTTTCGAGAGGCAAGAAAGGGTTCTCAATAGCGGAAACCATACCGTCAACCGACTCAAAACTGTTCACAAGAGAGGTGGTTTGTGAATAAACCTCCTCCTCACTGCCGCTTTCAGCAGCAAACTTAAAAAGCGCTTTTGCGTATCGGTTTGGTATTAATCCTTCGTTCATAACAATTAGTTTTTAGACTCAATCTCACTAAGAAGTTTGTCAACCAGCTGAGACTGGGCTTTGCTGTCAGACATTTTCTCACGGAGAATACTCTCTGCAATTCTGATAGAGAAATCACTTACCTCATTACGAATCTGCATCTGGGCTTCCTTGCGCTCCTGCTCAATGGAAAGCCTTGCTGCATCCATAACCTTCTTAGCCTCTACAGAAGCAGCCTCACGGGCTTCCTCAACAATTTGAGACTTCATTTTAGCGGCTTCTCTAAGGATTTCAGACTGCTGACGTTTAGCCTCTTGGATATACTTGTCCGCCTCAGCCTTCGCATTATCCAAGTGTTCCTTTGCTTCCTGAGCATACGCTACGCCATTGTCGATAAGGTCTGCACGGCACTGCATCATTTTGATGATAACAGGCCATGCAAATTTACCGAGGATAATACATAGCAGCAATACCACTAAGAACATCCAGAACACCAAGCCGAAATCAGGCGTGAACAATTCCATCTCCGACAATCCTTAGATTAGATAAATAGAGAAAGAACGCAGACGATAACACCGAATAGTGCAACACCTTCAATCAAAGCAGCAATTACAATCATGTTGCTACGAATGTCGCCGGCAGATTCCGGTTGACGTGCGATAGCCTCCATTGCGGCTGCACCGATTTTACCGATACCGATACCTGCACCGATAGCAGCAATTGCAGCACCTAAACATGCACCGAGCTTATCAATACCCAAAGACATCATTGTCTCTGCTGCTTGTGCTAAAATCATTCCTAACATAATTATTAATTTTAAATGGTTATTTTTTTATTGTTTCTTATAATCGTTTTTATGCGTGCTCTTCAGAATGCTCTTCTGATACAGCAAACGAAATAAACAGTGTTGACAACATTGTAAACACGTATGCCTGGATAAAACTAACAAGAACATCAAGCAAGAGCATAAATAAAGAGAATGCAATTGATACTACGGTCGTCGTTGTCAAAACAGCAGCACCAAATTTAGCAAAGATGAATATCAACAGCGTGAAGACCAAAACAATCATGTGTCCTCCCATCATATTCGCAAACAGACGGACGCAGAGCGCAGCCGGTTTAGTAAATATACCGAATAATTCAATCATCGGCATGATAGGCAATGGGAACTTCAACCATAGTGGCACATCTGGCCAGAAGATATCCTTCCAATAATGTTTGTTTCCCTTAACATTTGTTATGATAAAGGTACAAAGTGCAAGCACCATAGTAACAGCGATATTTCCAGTAAGGTTCGCTCCACCTGGGAAGATAACAATCAAACCCATTAAATTCATAAAGAAAATGAAGAAGAAGACAGTAAGAAGGTAACCCGCAAATTTAGGTGCCTTTTCTCCAAGTGTGTTCTTAATAACGCCGTCGTATATGAACGAAACAAGCATTTCAAAAAAACCCAATCCTTTTCTCGGGGCCTTATAGCCTTTTTTCTTATAGAATCTTACGAGCCAGAAAGTAACCATAATCAACAAAAACGCTGTTATAAACAATGCGAAAACATTTTTTGTAATCGAAAGGTCAACAGGTCTGTAAACCTCTCCGCCGTCAAGAATTTGAACAACCTTACCGTTATATTCTTCGCCATGGCTTATTGTAAAAGTAGCGTTTCCGTCAACAAAAGCCTTACCATCGTTCAATTCATTTGAACTGAAAATATGCCAGTTACCGCTATTGTCATTGACAATAATCGGCAGTGGGATACGTTTGTCGTGCGAAAAAGGCACTTCCCACCCATACACATCACCCAAGTGATGGAAAATGATTTCCTTCGGATTCACTTCCCCGCCTTCTGATGATGAGGCAACTGCCGTTAATGGAGATGCCACTGCAGCAATTACTAAAAATAATATGGCAAGTACTTTTTTCATACTAATATACACATACTGACACTACATTATTATCAACATCGACAATTCCACCATCGATAGAGATAGTCTTTCGCTCTGCTGATTTGTCATCATAAGTGATAACACCAGGAACAAGAGCAGAAACAAGCGATGCGTGATTATGCAGAACTGTAAACGCTCCCATCTCTCCCGGCAAAGTGACTAATTCCACCTCGCCGCTGAACAGGATTTTTTCCGCTGAAATTACTTTTAGTGTCATTATTAAATAATCTGTTAATTTTGAACCTCAGCAAGCATTTTCTTGCCTTTCTCGATTGCTTCATCAATAGTACCAACGTTCAGGAACGCTTGTTCCGGATATTCGTCAAGTTCGCCATTGAGAATCATCTTGAAGCCTCGGATAGTTTCGCTAAGCGGAACCATAACGCCTGGAAGACCAGTAAACTGCTCAGCAACGTGGAACGGCTGCGACAAAAATCTCTGCGCACGGCGAGCACGAGCGACAACAAGTTTATCTTCGTCAGACAATTCATCGACACCAAGAATTGCAATGATATCCTGCAATTCGTTATACTTTTGAAGAAGTTGCTTAACAGCCTGAGCAACATTGTAATGCTCTTCACCGATAATATTCGGGTCAAGGATACGAGAAGAAGATTCCAACGGGTCAACAGCAGGATAGATACCCAACTCTGATATTTTACGGCTCAATACTGTCGTAGCGTCAAGGAAATTGAAGGTCGTTGCTGGAGCCGGGTCTGTCAAGTCATCGGCAGGCACATAAATAGCTTGCACTGAAGTGATGGAACCCTGCTTGGTAGAAGTGATTCTCTCCTGCAATGCACCCATTTCAGAAGCAAGTGTCGGTTGGTATCCAACAGCCGAAGGCATTCGGCCCAACAACGCAGACACCTCAGAACCAGCCTGTGTGAAACGGAAAATATTGTCGATAAAGAGCAATATATCCCTACCACCACCGTCTTGGTCACGGAATTGCTCCGCAACGGTCAAACCAGAAAGGGCAACACGAAGACGAGCTCCAGGAGGTTCGTTCATCTGACCAAACACAAGGGTACTTTGAGATTTAGCAACCTCTTCCATGTCAACGTCATCAAGGTTCCACTGCCCCTTTTCAAGTCCTTTCATAAATTTGTCACCATATTTGATGACACCGCTCTCAAGCATTTCCCTCAGAAGGTCATTACCCTCACGAGTACGCTCTCCAACACCAGTAAATACGGAGAAACCATTGTGCCCCTTGGCGATGTTATTGATAAGCTCCATAATCAATACAGTCTTACCAACACCGGCGCCACCGAACAAACCGATTTTACCACCTTTTGAATAAGGTTCCAACAAGTCAATCACTTTAATACCGGTGTAAAGAATCTCAGACCCGATAGACAAGTCTTCAAACTTAGGAGCCGGTTGGTGAATAGGTCTTTTATTTTCATCCTTAAGGTCTGGCAAGTGGTCAATTGGATTGCCGATAACGTTCAGCAAACGACCTTTTACTTGCTCACCTGTAGGGACTGCAATAGGTTGACCGAGATTGACAACACTCATTCCGCGACGCAAGCCATCAGTAGAGTCCATCGCTACGCAACGAACTGTATGCTCCCCGATGTGCTGCTCAACTTCGAGCATCAACTCCGAATTATCTTCTCTGACAACCTTCAGGGAAGTATATATCGGAGGCAAATCGTTTTTTTCAACTTCGAAAGATACGTCAACGACAGGACCAATCACCTGTGCTATCTTTCCTAACTTCTCGCTCATATTATATTGCTTAAAATGTGATTTATTTTAATCGATTAGAAGTGCAATCCAAATGCTACAACAATCAACATCACAATAAGGTTTAATAAATTCAGCGGTAAAAGATATTTCCACTCAAATGCGAGCAACTGGTCGATACGCAAGCGAGGGAAAGTCCATTTGAACCACATAATAATTGCAGAAAGTGCTACTGCCTTACCAACGAACCAGATAACAGACGGAATATAGTCCATAACCTCATTGAAGGCATCCCATCCTGGGATATGAAGAGGCATCCAACCTCCAAAGAAAAGAAGAGACGCAACACCTGCTACAATAAACATATTCAAATATTCGGCAAGGTAGAAGTAGCCAAAATGCAGACCAGAATACTCTGTGTGGTAACCTGCTGTCAATTCCGACTCAGCCTCAGGCAAGTCGAACGGACCACGGTTTGTTTCTGCCGTACCCGCAACCATATATACAAGGAATGCAATAAGAGCAGGCAAGTGACCTTGGAAAATGAACCACAAGTCTTTCTGACCTTCTACAATGCCTGTAATCGACATTGTCCCAGCAAGCAACACCATTGTCATAATAGACAAACCTATTGACAACTCGTAACTTACCATTTGTGCACCGCTTCGCATTGCACCAATAAGAGTGAACTTGTTATTTGAAGACCAACCTGCCAACAAAATACCAAGAACGCCGATTGAAGAAACAGCGATTAAGAAGAAGATACCGATATTAAAATCGACAATCTGCAAACCATTACCCCAAGGAAGCACTGCAAACGCTGTCAATGACGCACCAACAACGAGGTACGGAGCAAGACCGAAAAGGAACTTGTCGATATGATTAATAGGAATCAACTCTTTGATAAGCATCTTGAACATATCAGCAAAACTCTGGAGCAATCCCATAGGACCAACACGGTTCGGACCGATACGACATTGGATAGCACCGCAGAACTTACGCTCATAATAGATATAGAATAGTGCAAGAAGGGCATAAACCAAAATCAAGCCTATTCCAATGATAAGACATTCTATAATAGTTGTTGCCCAAACAGGCAAAAAGCCATTAAGCAACGAATCGAACCAACTTGTGACTATACTGAAGTCAAACATAATTATATTTTTTCTTATTATTACTCTATTAATTATCTGTCAATATCAGGAACAACATAGTCCAAAGAACCGCCAATTGTAATCAAGTCGGCAATCTTAGAACCGCGTGTAAGATGATCAACAACGCCAGCAAGTCGCAAGCATGTTCCATTTACCTTCATTCTATAAGGAGTCTTTTCTCCCTTACTGTCGATATAAACACCGAATGCACCTCGACATGCCTCAACTTCCTGATACCAGTGACCAACAGGCAACTTGATAATTTTAGGAACTTTCGCACAGTATTCGCCTTCTGGGATATTGTCAACCAATTGCTCAAGAATCTTAAGCGATTGCTCAATTTCTTTCATACGGACAAGGTATCTGTCGAAAGAATCACAACCAGTCATGATAACTTCCTCAAAGTCGAGTTCGCTATAAATTGAGTAAGGATTAACCTTACGGATATCACAAGCCCAGCCTGATGCACGTCCAGAAGGACCTGCAACGCCGTAAGAGATAGCGTCTTCCTTGCTAAGCATACCGACACCAATCAAGCGGTTCTTGAAGATAACGTTACCGGTAACAAGTGTGTGATACTCCTTCAATGCCTTATACATTACTGGGATAAAGTCCTTAACGCGTTGAACGAAATTCGGATGAATATCTTCGCGAACACCACCAATAACATCATAGTTAAACGACATTCTCGCACCGCAAGTTTCCTCAAGGATATCTAGGATAGTCTCTCTTTCTCTCAAACCGTAGAAAAGTGCTGTTGTTGCACCAAGGTCCATACAGTAAGTTCCGAAGAAGAGCAAGTGAGATGCAATACGCGACAATTCGTCAACCATAACGCGGATAACCTGTGCTCTGCGTGGAACCTCAATACCGAGAGCCTTTTCCACGCACATGCAAAGACAGTGCTCGTTTGGCAAAGCAGAGAAGTAGTCCATTCTATCAAAGAAGTGAGTGCTTTGAGCATAAGTCAACTTCTCTGAAAGTTTTTCAATACCTCTATGGATATAACCACATACAAGGTCTATTTTCTTAATTTCCTCACCGTCAAGAGAAGTTCTGAACCTTAACACACCGTGAGTAGCAGGGTGCTGCGGACCTATATTGACAACAAATTCGTCAGAAGTGAACACGTCAACCTTCTTTGCAGAGACCTTGCCGTTTTCATCCTCTACATAAGTAACAGATGAATCGTCAACCTCTTCGTGATAAAGGCGAACAGGGTTCAACTCTTCTGATTCGTCGTAATCTTTTCTCAATGGGAAACCTACCCAGTCATTACGCAAGAAAAGTCTGCGCATATCAGGGTGGTTGATAAACTTGATACCGTAGAAGTCATAAACCTCACGTTCTTCAAGCAAAGCGTCTTTCCACAAATCTGAGACAGAGTGAATCATCGGATTCTCACGGTCCTCAGCCTTAACTATTGCAGAAAGTTTAGAGTTATCTTTTACAGAGGTAAAGTAATAAACACATCCAAGTGCTTCTCCGAAGTCCTCTCCAATAAGAGCAGTAAGCCATTCATAGCCAGCCTCCTTGATAGCTACAGCCACATTATGCCAGCATTTATCAGGGACAGCAACTGTCAATACCTCATTTTCCTCGAATACGACTTCAGGACATATATTTTTAATCGTATCTTTAATATCAGCCATAATTTACAAAATTATTCTTGAACATGTTCTCTTTCAGCGATACCCGGATTTTCTCTAAAGAAATCCTCACGCGTTTTCTTTCTGTTAACTCCGCCAAAGAATCTTTCCACTTTGACCTTTCTCTGCAATTGCATCATTCCATAGAACATTGCCTCTGGTCTTGGAGGGCAACCAGGAATGAACACATCAACAGGGACAACAGTGTCAATACCCTTTACAACGTGATAAGAGTTTCGGAATGGCCCTCCTGAAATTGCGCAACCGCCAACTGCTATAACATATTTCGGTTCTGCGAGTTGCTCATAAAGACGGCGGAATACCGGAGCCATTCGGTGAACGATTGTGCCTGCCACCATCATAAAATCAGCCTGACGTGGGCTTGAACGAGCCACCTCAAAACCAAAGCGAGCCATATCGTAACGTGCAGCACCAAGACTGATAAATTCAATACCGCAGCAACTTGTTGCGAATGTCAATGGCCACAAAGAATTAGAACGACCCCAGTTTATCAACTGGTCCAATTTGCCGACAACAACATTCTGACCGTTGGATTTAAGTTCTTCAACAAGATTATCGATATACTCGTTATCGTTGAAGTCCTCCCTCTTCATTCCTTTAATCTTTACTTCCATTCCAACGCTCCTTTCTTCCATGCGTAAGCAAGACCTAAAATCAAAACACCCATAAACACAGCAACAGCCATAATTGATGCAGTTCCCATACTCTTGGCTATAACCGCCCAAGGGAACAAGAATACAGTTTCAACATCAAACATCAAGAAAAGGATAGCAAACAAATAATATCCAACCTTGAATTGAACCATACTCTCACCTCGCGTAGGGATACCGCATTCGTAAGCCTCACTTTTTTGAGGAGCATACGAACGAGGGCCTATCAAGCCTGCTAACCACAATCCAAGGAAAACTAATGCCAACCCGGAAATAGCTGCGACCAATGCCGTCGTTGTACTTTGAATACCAAAAATTGATAAAACCATGTATGTAATTACTTAAAATATTTATTCAAATAGCGCAAGGTTGACACATAACCACCTCACAAGTAGTAGGTTACATTTCATACCCTATGCAACATATAAAATTCGTTGCAAATATAGCAAATTTCGGCGTATTTCCGCCAATTGACAATGTTTTTTTTACCCACCATTTTGAAAACAATTATAAAAATAGCAAAAAGTTAATAATTCAAAAGTTCTAATATTTCTGGATGAATAATTAAAAAATCACAACAAATAGTGATTGCCTATTACAAAAAAATGCAATTACTTTGCAGACAAAAAAAAATGAGATTATATTTTGCTATCATACTGGCAACAATTCCGTTTCTATCCAAAGGTTCAATAGGTTCTGATACCCTATTCCTGAAAGAGATAAACGTAACTGCAATCAAATCAACGGCTACCGAAAGCGACAAGGCAAGGGCTAAAACTTTAATAGACAGAAGCACTGCAGAAAGACTCGGCATTCTATCGGCAAAGGATGCAACTGCAATAGCACCTAACTTCTACATCCCAGACTACGGTTCAAGAATAACTTCATCTATTTACGTACGTGGCATTGGAGCAAGAATAGACCAGCCAGTAGTTGGAATGAATATTGATAACATTCCTTTACTGAACAAAGATAACTACGACTTTGACATCTCAGACATCGAAACAATGGAAATAATCAGAGGGCCTCAAAGCACTCTGTACGGAAGAAACACAATGGGCGGAGTAATCAACGTTCAAACCATATCTCCTTTCGATTATCAAGGCACGAGAATATCTCTCGGATACGGGAACGGAAATTCCATAAATGCCAACATAGGATACTACAACAAGACAAGCGAACAGTTTGGCTTAGGTGCAACAATTACGTACCGACACGGCAGCGGATTCTTTAAAAACAACTTCAACGGAGAAAATTGCGACAAGGAAAATTCGGGACGCATAAGCCTAAAAACTATATGGAAACCAAAAGAAAACATTGCAATAGAAAATGCAGCAAGTTCAACAATAGTCCACCAAGGCGGATACGCTTACGAATATGTAAAAACAGGCGAGATAGCATATAACGACACATGCTTCTATCGCCGCACTTCCATTCTCGACGGTCTGACAATAAAGGCAAATCTGGAAGATGTTTCTATCTCGAGCATTACCAGTTACCAATTCCTCAACGACAATATGACACTTGACCAAGACTTCCTTCCGCAACCGTACTTTACCCTAACACAGAAAAAAAAGGAGCACGGAATCACTCAAGACTTAATCGTTAAAAGCAACGGAAACAAGAAAATCAAGTGGCTTGCTGGTGCTTTCGCTTTTTTCAAAAGAACTGAAATGGACGCTCCTGTTACATTCAAGCAAACTGGCATCGAGGAACTTATAATAAAAAAACCTAACGAAATGAATCCGATATACCCTATTGAATGGGACTCTAATAGTTTCGTACTCGGATCTAAATTCAGAATGCCGTCTTACGGACTTGCCGCATACGGAGAAATAAGCATCGACATTGACAAGTTTACTCTGACAGCAGGCCTCCGCATCGACCATGAACATACAAAACTCAACTATGACAGCGACTGCAACACAAACTACACAATATTCCACGTAACAGAGAACTCCAAAGAGATATACAAGCACAAAGAAATTAACATCCACACGAAAGGATCTCTCTCAAAAAGTTTCAATGAACTTTTACCTAAAATTTCTGTTATTTACAAAATCGACAGCAACTGCCACCTCTTTGCAAATCTCAGCAAAGGATATAAGGCTGGCGGATTCAACACACAAATGTTCTCCGACGTTTTGCAACAGGAACTGATGAACGAAATGGGTATTGACAAACTTTATACAATCAACGAAATAATAGGATACAAACCAGAAAAAAGTTGGAACTATGAAATTGGCGGGCACATCACCCTTGCCGACGGCAAAATTCAAACAGAAGCAACAGCATTCTATATCGATTGCAGAGACCAGCAACTGACAGTATTCCCCGAAGGGACAACAACAGGAAGAATCATGGCAAATGCAGGAAAATCAAGAAGCATAGGTGCGGAAATATCTGTTACTGCAAGGCCTGTCAACAGATTAATAATCAACGCAAGTTACGGATACACCAATGCTAAATTCATCAACTTTAACGATGGGCAAAACAACTATTCGGGAAAATTCGTTCCATATGCTCCCATGAATACCCTAAACGCCAGTGCTGCCTATTCACTTAGAATTGGAGACGGGTATCTTAGATACATAACATTTGATGCAAGCACCACTTGTGCTGGGAAAATATACTGGAACGAAAAAAACAGTCTTCATCAGAATTTTTACGCTTTGCTAAATGCTGGTATCAAACTAAGCGCTGAAAAAGCTTCTCTTCAAATATGGGCAAAAAACATTACATGGACGCAGTATTCAACATTTTACTTCGTTTCTATAAAGCACGAATTTTTACAAAGAGGAAAGCCCGCAAGATTTGGAGCAACAATTAAAATAAACATTTAAACACAAATAAAAAAATGAAAAAACTATTATCATTAATCGTATTGGCTTTCGCCATTATCTCTTGCTCTAACAGCGAAGACCCAAAGTATGTTGTAAACACAGGATTCACTTGCTACAACTCAGTTAGTGACGAGTCAGACAACACTAAAGCCCTAACCGCTGGAAACTATGACTTGAAGATTGACTTTACAAACTTACTATTCGACATGCGAATGAATGTAAGCCTCCGCAACGATCTCAGCCCTGTTATGTTTTCTATCAAAAACATTGAATTAAGTTTTGACGAAAACGGTGGATATAAGTTCAAAGTTCCGGGAGAAGTATTTTTAGAAAGTGGCAACGACCGTAAACTGACAGACCTTGAGGGTAAAATTTTCGCATATTACACTGAAGTACAAGGCTTTCTTCAAGAAAACTACATTTTCGAAATTTCTTATAAAGTTGACGGACGATATAAAGTTTCTGTTGTTGGAAAAGATGCCAATTTCTACGGAACTACCATTACAACTCCAGCAAACGGCAAAAGCTTCAACAGTGATGCAACAGTAACACTAAAGTTGACAGACTCAAAAACTGCTACTATGACTATCAGAAATGCCAAATTCGCTGAAGGTATGCCTGCTATGACTATGGAAGTTAAGAACTTGCCAGTTGTTCCTTCTGAAGGAGGATACACTATCTCAACAAGCAATGCAATTCCTGAAATTGGAGACAAGCCATACGAACAATTTGCTTTTACTGACATCGACATCAAGGTTAGTAAAAACGGCACAGAATTGTCGTCTGCGTACAAGTGCAACTTCAAGGGCGTTATGCACACTATTAGCACTTCTGCCTCAATCTTCCCGAAACCAAAGCAACAAAACTAACAACAACTATACAAATTAATCAAATGGGGTTGCATACAAAAAGTTGCAACCCCATTTTTTGCATTAAAAGTTTGCTCTAAACACCAAACTTCTTTTTTATTATAATAATAAACGACATTTGAGGATTTTGTTATAACTTTGTAGATAAATAAGCAAATAAGCATATCAAACAACAGAAAAACAATAAAACCAACCAATATGAATGTCTTAGACAGATTTTTGAGTTACACCAAATTTGATACTCAAAGCGACGAATTGACTAACCTGACTCCATCAACTCCAGGTCAGATGATTTTTGCACAAGCACTGGAAAAAGAGTTGAAAAAGATCGGTTTGGAAGACATCACACTTGATGAAAACGGCTATCTCATGGCTACATTACCTTCCAATATCGACAAAGACGTGCCAACAGTTGGCTTCATTGCACACCTTGACACATCACCAGATATGTCTGGTCGCCATGTAAACCCTCGTATCGTCAAGAACTACGATGGTGGCGACATCACCCTTGACCCAGAAAACGGCGTAATTCTTTCCCCTGAAGGTTTCCCTGAATTGAAGGACTACGTTGGTCAAGACCTCGTTGTTACCGACGGTAAAACCCTCCTCGGCGCTGACGACAAGGCAGGCGTTGCCGAAATCATCACTGCAATGGAGTTCCTTATCGCTCACCCGGAAATCAAGCATGGCAAAATAAGAGTAGGCTTTAACCCTGACGAAGAAATCGGTCTTGGTGCTCACAAATTCGACGTAAAGCATTTCGGCGCAGATTTCGCATATACTATGGACGGAGGTGCTATCGGCGAACTTGAATACGAAAACTTCAACGCTGCCGCTGCCAAAGTCACTTTCAAGGGCAGAAACGTTCACCCTGGCTACGCTAAGCACAAAATGATAAACTCTATCAGAATTGCAAACCAATTCTCTATTATGCTTCCTCGCTGGGAAACGCCTGAACATACAGAAGAATACGAAGGTTTCTACCACCTCGTTGGATTTGAAGGAACTGTTGAAGAAACAACATTGACTTATATTATCCGCGACCACGATATGGACCGCTTCGTACGCAGAAAGAAGGAACTTGAGCATCTCGTAAGAAAAATCAACCACGAATTTCCTGGCTGTGCCTCTATTGAGATAAAGGACCAATACTATAACATGCGTGAGAAAATCGAGCCGGTTATGTATATCATTGACATTGCAAAGCAAGCAATGTTGAACTCAGACATAACACCAAAAGTGCAACCTATCCGTGGCGGTACTGATGGTGCCCAACTCTCTTTCAAGGGCCTTCCATGCCCGAATATCTTCGCTGGGGGTCTTAACTTCCACGGCCGTTTTGAGTACGTGCCCGTTCAATCAATGGAAAAGGCTACCGACGTTGTAGTTGAAATCTGTAAACTTGTTGCTGAAAAATAGTGGCAGAGAAAACCCTGATAGTAATAACCGGACCTACGGGCTCCGGGAAAACAGATACTGCGATAGATTTGGCTCTTAAGTTGAATGCGGAAATCATTTCTGCAGATTCCCGCCAAATCTATCGCGGAATCCCTATCGGTACGGCTGCTCCAACAAAAGAGCAATTAGACACGGTCAAGCATCATTTTGTCGACATTTTCGACCTTGACCAATACTACAGCGCCGCTCAATTTGAAGAAGACGCAATTAACCTGCTACCAAGTCTTTTCGAAAAAAGCGACTTTGCCGTTATGTGCGGAGGCTCAATGATGTATATAGATGCCGTTTGCAAAGGAATTGACAACATTCCGACTATCAGCGACGAAATCCGCCAAGCGACATACGACGAATGGCACGAAAAGGGCGATGACGAAATGAGAGAAATACTAAAAGCCCTCGACCCGGAACATTATAGCATCGTTGACCTAAAAAACATGAAACGCGTTATCCACGCAATAGAAATCTGCCGGCAAGCAGGAACAACTTACACATCTCTGAGAACTAATACCATCAAGAAAAGACCTTTCAGAATCGTTAAAACAGGCATTAATCTTCCCCGCGAAGAACTTTTCAACAGAATAAACCTACGAGTTGAGAAAATGGTAGAAAACGGATTGGTTGAAGAGGCTAAAAGTGTATATCACTTACGTCACCTCAACTCTCTTAACACCGTTGGATATAAAGAAATGTTTGCCTGGCTAGACGGAACAATGGATTTTGACACTGCTGTTGCTAGAATACAAAAGAATACAAGAGTATATGCAAAGAAGCAACTTACATGGTTTGCTAAAGATAAAACTATGATTTGGTTAGGTCCAGGAGAAACTGAAAAAATTTTGAAACTGATTTAACCTTACTAAAAACCGAAAATATTTCTCAATATCCAATATGCAACAACAATAACCAAAACTACCAACGTTGCTTTATGCCCTGACACACAGTTATTAAACGTTGGAAACCTTTCCTTTCCTCCAAAGAACTGCATATAGAAAAGCAAGATCAGATAAGGAACCCCCAAAAGCAGCAATGAATTATACTTTATAACACCAATAAAATTTGCATGAGCAAGTTCGTGCAAAGCACGCTGCGTTCCGCATCCTGGACATTTAAAACCCGTTATCTGGTAAAAGGCACACTTTGGTGCAAATGCCAATTCTCGGGTATCCACAAAATAGGAATATAAGCAAAGAGCAGTCACTGCCAAAACGGCAATGACTGCGTATATGATTCTCTTTTTATGTTTCTTAAATAATGGCTCCATTTGATGCAGCTGCCCCTAACCCGAACAAGGCAATTATCGAACCGAAATAGACAACAAATGCTATAATTAGCATAAGCAGCGACAATCCCATACCAATCAAAGTAAACAATTTCGCCTTCTTGGCATTAGAGCGCGCCTCTTCATATCTACCCGCATTCCATGCGCTATCTACCTGACATGCAAAGACAATACCAACAATACCAAATATCTGACTGCAAAGCAATGTGCAAAGAATTGACCACACAAGCCAATTGTCTGGCTTCTTAAATGGAAGTTCCGCTGCAGGACGGAAATTCTGGCAATTATTATTAAATCCCTTATTCGGTTCAAAATATGGCGGTACCTTATCGAACTGCTCTTTAAAATCAGACACTTCTCCTGCCTGAGTCCAATTAACCATCCCTTCTGTCCATACAGGCGTTTCCCGAACAATACCGAGATTGATAAGTTCTTCAACAGAAAGCGGACCTGCCTTCTGCTTATTGGAATCGATGTAATAATATTTTGCCATAATCTAAATTAAAAACCGGAGATAAATCCATTAAGCATACCTGCAAAAAATGCTACACCAGTTGCGACAAAGCCTAAAACAGCAGATACTATTGTCCATGTTTTTGCATTATCTGAAGCCTTTTTAGCTTCTTCATACATACCCTGGTCATAAAGGCCGTTTACCTTTGAAGCATATACAACTGCTACAATACCTAAAGGCCAGCAACAACAAACGATAGTGAGAATAGCCCATACCAAATAATTTTCAGGTCTTGGTGGCATTCCGCCATTGAAATTATTCTGATACTGGTTCTGCTGGGCATAACCATACTGTCCCTGGGGTTGAGCAGTTCCGCCATAAGGAATCTGCTGACCCTGAAAAGGGGGAACATTCGGTGCTGCACCAACAAAAGGAGGTTGTGGTGCTTGCT
>ULXR01044204.1_pt1 | contig 18499 bp, 15 predicted proteins | sample 1961511 | NCBI WGS metagenome assembly ULXR01 (sample SAMEA4835844, study PRJEB28245) | human gut metagenome | biome: gut microbiome; material: fecal sample | place: Denmark | collected 2008 | reverse complement strand
AAAGCGTATCGAGAGTGCATTTTATAACCCTAAATCAAAGCTCAAGACTTGAGTGGGAATAATCCAACGATTCCTGCGGGCTTTGTTGACACGGGTTCACTTATTAGAAGAATACACCGCCGCATCGGACAGTTTTGATGCGGCGGTTTTTGCGGTACAAGTGTTGAAACGTTTCAAAAGCTGTGCTGTCATATAGAAAGTCACAACAAGTATCACTGACGGAGAAATTAAAAAAGAAGAACGTAATTCATGTTTTCGGAGTTTCCGGTTCGGGCACAACAATGGCGCGATTTTGCCTCAGCGCATTCGTGCGGGTTGCGACGTTGGTAGTCTTTGCACGAGAGCCTATGATAGATCTTTGCCACAGCGCATTCGTGCGGGTTGCGACCCAGCTTTTTATATGCAAAGGCTGCAAGCTCGAGCCTTTGCCACAGCGCATTCGTGCGGGTTGCGACTTCTCTTCACTTCAAAATCGTATATCTCTGTCGACTTTGCCACAGCGCATTCGTGCGGGTTGCGACCCCGCCATCCGCTTGGTGCTGTCTGCTCTGACACCTTTGCCACAGCGCATTCGTGCGGGTTGCGACCTGCTGCTCGACCGATGTGCCCGAAGCCTCCATCTTTGCCACAGCGCATTCGTGCGGGTTGCGACAAAACATGCAACGATAAAAATGCGTATATTATTCCTTTGCCACAGCGCATTCGTGCGGGTTGCGACTTTGATACAAGCCACCCGCGATAAACTTGTATCCCTTTGCCACAGCGCATTCGTGCGGGTTGCGACGAAGAACACGAAGGTTGCTACTCCGCAAAACGATCTTTGCCACAGCGCATTCGTGCGGGTTGCGACGTATACAGTGCAGATAAAGCAATATATGTCCGTCTTTGCCACAGCGCATTCGTGCGGGTTGCGACGCCGACAGCAGACCTCCCCGAACCCAACCTTGCGCTTTGCCACAGCGCATTCGTGCGGGTTGCGACTATATTATCAGTAACGGAGAAAGGGAAAATGGAACTTTGCCACAGCGCATTCGTGCGGGTTGCGACGACACGGAGCGCACGGGGCATATTTGATGCCCTTCTTTGCCACAGCGCATTCGTGCGGGTTGCGACGCAAAACACATACACACCGACGGAAAACGGAATCCTTTGCCACAGCGCATTCGTGCGGGTTGCGACTGGCTCAAAGAGTACGGCACGATAACGGCGCAACTTTGCCACAGCGCATTCGTGCGGGTTGCGACTGTTGCACCTCACAGCCTATCGCGGTTGTCGATCTTTGCCACAGCGCATTCGTGCGGGTTGCGACCAGGCGGCGAAGAAATATCGGCAAGGAATCTTTATCTTTGCCACAGCGCATTCGTGCGGGTTGCGACCAAGTCGGGGGGCTTTGCTTAACTTGATACTAATACTTTGCCACAGCGCATTCGTGCGGGTTGCGACGATGAACTTAATGGCTTCACTCACGGACGAGATCTTTGCCACAGCGCATTCGTGCGGGTTGCGACACTTTAAAGCTCCGTTATTCTAATGGTTTATTACCTTTGCCACAGCGCATTCGTGCGGGTTGCGACTTTAATACCCGCCATTGCAATTTCCGTAATGCGGTTCTTTGCCACAGCGCATTCGTGCGGGTTGCGACCGCCGCAAGAGCGAAAATTGCACAAATATTTGATCTTTGCCACAGCGCATTCGTGCGGGTTGCGACAAAATCAGCAATATTATTGAAAGTCACGTCTTTTCTTTGCCACAGCGCATTCGTGCGGGTTGCGACTAAAAGCTCGAGGAATAATTTTCTATCAAATCTTCTTTGCCACAGCGCATTCGTGCGGGTTGCGACGCTCAAACGGCGAAGCAAAGGAGGAAGAGCGATCTTTGCCACAGCGCATTCGTGCGGGTTGCGACATGGGCTGACGTATTCCCGAATGAGCGGATAGCCTTTGCCACAGCGCATTCGTGCGGGTTGCGACTTCGCCGTAAAGGCACTGATTTTCGTCCTCGTCCTTTGCCACAGCGCATTCGTGCGGGTTGCGACTGCCGCTGTCACTGCGTATCACCTCCGATTTTTCTTTGCCACAGCGCATTCGTGCGGGTTGCGACTGCGGAAAAGCAATGCAGCGCACTGCGAATTTGCTGCGAGAAGGTAGATAGCTTTTCAAGCGTGGGCGAATCAGGGCTTGCGCTGACTATTTTCCCTTTCTCTTTTGCTGCCAAAGCAACCTATGTTGCCATTAACGACAGCTTCGGACGGGCAATCGACCGTTTTTTTTGGTGCGAACCGCACCGGAATTAGTGTTAGCTATGACTTCGCCGAACACCCATGCTTGTGATCGTTTTGGGAAGGGATTCCAAGCGATGAATCTCGGCATCATGCATGGTGACAAAATTCGGATAGTCTATCCGCAGTGCTTCTTTATCAAAAGAACAAGACTGCGGTATCGTGTGTTGGAGCAGGAAAGCAGAGTACAAATCGCGCTGAATCCGCTTTGTTTTGCTGCTGTCGGAGCCATCTGAAATCGGCATGTAATTCCACCGTTCGGAAAGACTCTTCTTTTCACAAGTGTCACTAAGGTGATTATATTGGCTTGCCTTAAGGCGGAACGTATCGACTTCAACGACTCCGGGCAGCCCAAGAGTTTCACATTTTTGTTTGAGTATACTGATGAACATAGCAGGCGCTTTGTTTGCAAGAGACTTGCCGAAACGCTTTTTCCGCTTGTATCTTCCGGTTTTTTCTGAAATTGAAGTTTCCTTTGCGCGGTGCGCCAAACCGGGCCAGTTCATTTTTTCAACAAAAAAACGATCACCGAGCGTCAACATATGGTTTGCAAGGCAAGTGTGCTGAAGCTTTCTGATTTCTGCCTGCCGATGCTGAATATAAGCAAGCTTTGACTGCAATTTCAGATACCGTTTGGACTTGTTGCGAGTCAGCTTCACTCCGCGCTTTATTGTGCCGTCCGGTTTGTAGTTGTCCGGATTCGTTGCGCGGCGGCTGCGATCCAGCTTGCGCTGAAGCTTCTTTTTTTGATGCTCGATATTGGTGACTCGGTCAGCAAGTTCAAGCAGAGCAACTTCTTTATCGGAAGCGTATGCAACGGTCTGGGGACCGATATCAATTCCGACATCTCCCTTGCCGACAGAGTGGATCGGCTTTCCTGTTTCCGCAGAATACTTGAGCGCAGGTTTTCCTTCAAGCGTTAACTGAGCATACCATCGCAGACGATTTTTTCCGGGTTTTTTGATGATACGGACGTATTTAACCCGCCTTGAAAGCATTTCACGCTCGTATTCGTTATCGGGGTCAATTTTCAGCGGAAGCAAAAGCTTTTTCTTTTTTCTTGTCCATTCAACATATTGTCCGCGGAAAATTATTTCGCACCCGCCGCTCTTGCCCTTTACAGAGTATCCCTTAAGTGAAGAAATGTCCCCAAGGCGTTTGAAATGAATCTCCTTTCCGTTCCCGCACAGGTATTTATTGAATGCAGCCCAAAGCTGAACCGCAATGCAGTGAACGGCAACACTTGACCCGATAAGACCGTCAAAATGTTTATAAAAGAATTTGACATCGTTTTTGAAACCGTTTTTTGTAAGGCCGTTTTCATCAATAAGCTTCTCTCTGCGTTTTAAAGCAGCCTTGCATTCGGGCGAATCCTTTGTGTTGCTGCGGTAAGCGCTGCTGATTACGGATTGAATTTGCCGATATTCAACAGTGCGCTCGAGCTGACGAAGTTTTTTCAGCTCAAAATTAAGCAAAGAATTATAAATCCTGCGCGCTGCTTCAAAGCGCTTCAAGAGGCAATCCTCCTGCCATTTTTCAACCCTAAGCGGCAGAGTCAGAACACAGGTGTCGGTATTATTATTATTATTATTATTTTTTTTCGCCAACAGGATCACCTCTTTTCGCTTGATATTTGGTATTATACATCATTCTTACAAATAATGCAACCGCAAAAACGCTCGATTCCGGAGATAACTGTACGCTTTTATGTACAAACTTAGTATACAAAACTACTGTTTGAAATCGCACACCCTGATTTTCAGAATTTGACGCTGAACTGCACAGCTGCTTTTTTAGATCAACCAACCGAGTGCTTCAAAACATCAAACCCGAATCCAATACCTTTGCACGGGAACCCCGTCCTCGACAACTTCGTTTTCAAGCACGCCGCCGTTGCGGATGATGGATTTTGCCGAGCCGATATTGTTCCTGTCGCAGCACATCAAAACCCTGTTTATGCCGAGCTTTCTGCATTCCTGCAGCGCAAGTGAGATCATTGCCGTTGCATAACCTTTGCGGCGCTCACTCGGGCGGATACCGTCGCCGATATGGCCGCCTGTTTTCAGCAGCGTTTCATTCAGATAATGTCGAATATTGACAGCGCCGACAAAGATATTTCGGTCTTTGTCAAGGCAAAACAGCGTTGTGTCCGGAACGTATCCGTCCGCATTCCCTTCCTTTATTTCAAGGTTTTGAAGATAATAATCAAAATCGTGAAAATCATTGCGGAATATTGCATAGGGGGAAGGATTTGTGCGGTTGTTTTCAATATCCGCTTTCCATTCGGTCAGCATTTCAAACAATTGTTCGCGGTATTGCGGCGTGAGCCGAACAAGTTCAATATTCACAGTTAAAATTCCTCCTCATTCGGTGATAGATCGTTCAAGGGTGAAAGTCGATGTTTGCTTTTCGTGTTAACAGCAAAATCAAAACCTCCGCCGAATATTATGATGTTCGACGGAGGCCTTTTGTTTGCGTTTGTTGATTTGCGCTGCGGGGATTTTATTCCTCGGTTTTGCAGCAGGTGCCGCATTTTGCGGAAGCGTTGTCGCCCGCGCAGCTGTCATCGCAGGTGCAGTCATCGGTGCACTCGTCACAGCAGCAGTCGTCATCACAGCAGCAGTCGCCTTCTTCAAGCCTTGACTGAACGATCTGGATCAGTGCGTCCATATCCTCTTCGGCGGGGGAGACGAATTCTTCGGTGTCCTCTGCTTCATTCACAACAACCTGCATGATGTAGACGTTGGTTTCGCAGTCGCACTCCTCGTCTTCGCAGTCACATTCATCGTTGGTGTCGACGAGGACAGCGTACTCTTTGTCGTTATAATCGAAATAGTCGATAACGTCAAGCTCGAAATCGTTGCCGTCGTCATCGGTGAATACTACAAAATCTCTCTCTTCGTTCATGGTAATATCTCCTTTGGGCTTAATTTAATTGTACCCCATGCATTGTACCCCATTTCGGCGTTTATTGCAACCGGTTAAACGCATTTTTTTCGAAAAAAAGGTCGAATCCGCGCACGCCGGATAAAAAAGCGTATTCGAAGCAGAAAACAGCCTGTCTTTTGCTGCCGCAATGACGGGATATTGCTATTGAGTTGATTTGAAACATGTGCTATACTGTTTGCATACGGTTGGAATGCCAAACCTGCATCGTTCGGTTCGGGTTCAATCAGGCCGACAGCCGAAGCGGCGGTTCTTTAATTCAGCCTGCCGACGGAACAGGCGGCTCAGTCAGCGGCAGGGCGGCAGAAAGGTGATACGAATATGAAATTTAAAAAACAGATTCCGAACATGCTCTCGGTTTTTCGGTTGATTCTAATCGGGGTTTTTATCGCGCTGTTTAAAAACGAACGTTATCTTTTGAGCTTTTTTGTTTATCTTTTCGCGTTCGGAACGGATATTCTGGACGGTTGGCTTGCGCGGCGCAACAATTGGATCACAAACGTCGGCAAAGTTCTTGATCCGCTGGCGGACAAGCTGATGCTGATTGCCGTTCTCGCATGTTTCTGGTTCAAAGGGGTCATTCCGCTTTATATAATGCTGATAATCCTTGCTAAGGATGCGATAATGATAATTGTCGGCGGAATCCTTTATTCAAAACATGTTGTTGTTTATGCCGATTGGTTCGGAAAGATTGCAACGGGGCTGTTTGTCGGCGCAATAACGCTTACATTTCTGCAGCTTGAATTCGGCATATGTCCGTTTTATCTTTATGCATATTTTGCAGCCATAGCGGCAGCGTTGATCTCTTTCTTCCATTACGGGATAAATACCTTTATAAGAAACAGAAAGAAAAAATAATCGCCGAAAGGCACCGCATACCCGTTTGCGGCATATCAATGGAGCAAGGCTTTTCTTTGGAGGTATTGAAATGAAGAAATTTCTTGCTCTTTTTCTTGTTCTTTTGCTGCTTGTTCCGATTGCGGCGGCATGCGGCGGTTCGGGCGAACTGCGGCATATCACGCTGAACGAGGTCACTCGCTCCGTGTTCTATGCGCCGCTTTATATCGCGGTCAGCCGCGGTTATTTTGCGGAGGAGGGCATTGATCTTGAAATTGTGACCGGCGGGGGAAGCGACAAAAGCATGACCGCGCTTATATCGGGCGATGCGGATTTTGCATTGATGGGGCCGGAAACGGGTGTTTATGTTGTGAACGAGGGCAGCGCAAACCACCCGATGATTATCGGGCAGCTCACAAAGCGCGACGGTTCGTTCCTTCTTTCAAGGGAAAAAACGGATGATTTCTCGTGGGAGGATTTGCGCGGAAAATCCGTCATTGCGGGGCGTGCCGGCGGAATGCCGTATATGACTTTTATCTATGTTCTGCTGAAAAACGGTTTGAAGCCCGGGGAGGATGTTGAGGTTATCAACAACATTCAGTTCAACCTGATGGGCGGAGCATTCGAAGGCGGCACGGGCGACTATGTTACGCTTTTTGAACCGACAGCAACGCTTTTTGAACGCAGAGGAAGCGGGCATATCGTTGCAAATGTCGGACTCGAATCGGGCGAGGTGCCGTACACAACTTTCATGACCATGCCGGATACAATCAAAAAAGAACCGAAACTCGTTGAATCCTTCATTCGTGCGGTTTATAAGGCTCAGCTTTGGCTTAAAGATGCGACCGATGCCGAAGCGGCGGAAGCGATGCTGGAATTTTTCCCCGATGCGGATGTTGAAACGCTGAAAATCGTTGCAAACAGTTATCGAAAGACGGATTCATGGATGGCTGACCCGATCATGACGGAGGAGGCATTCACCCGTTTGCAGGATATTATTGACATCAACGGTGAATTGAAGGCGAGAGTTGAGTTCGGTGAACTCGTTGACAACTCGTTTGCCGAGGCCGTTGTGAAAGGAAAATAAGGGCAAACCAAGGCAAATGAAGGAAGCTGAGGCGAACGGCACAGCAGTCAACTGAGTAAATAATTATGCGTAAACCCTGCCTGTAAGCGTTAACGGCGGGGTTTGCGCATTGAATTCAGCACGGTGCCGAGACCGAATGCGCAAAAACATACAGCTTTGAGCAATAACGAAACCGGGAGATAAACGAATGAGAGTGCTTGACATTGATCTTGATTTTTTCCTTGCGGACTGCTGCGAACCGGCACCGGCCGGCGCGCGGCCCGATGCTGCCGGGCATGAACCGTGGCAGGCGGAGAAAGTAAGGGAGTTTTTGGAAAAAAACTGCGGACTGAATACGGAAAGAAAGATTCCGGGAAGGGTTTTTGAAACGCATGACGGTGCGCTGCAATTCTGGCAGGAATTGATTGCGGCCGGGCAGCTTTCCGTGCCGTTTGAGGTTACGCATATCGATGCACACAGCGATCTCGGCATAGGCAGACCCGGACCCGGCTTTGTGCTGAATTCCGTGCTGCCCCTCAGCCCTGCGGAAAGAGCGGACATCAAACGCTACTATGAAATGAAGCAGCTCGACGAAGCAAATTATCTTTTGTTTGCACTTGCATTTCGGTGGATTTCACGCCTTGAAAATGTTCGAAACCCGAAGTCTCGTCCGGACATTCCGCAATTTGCATTCCGATGTGAACAGGAAAATCAGAGCGGCTGCGGAGAATATGAATTCATTCGGCTTTCAAGCTTTGTTTCGAAACTTTTTGAAGCAAAAAACGGCATTGAACCGAGAGTGGACTTCAAAGTTTTTGATGACTACACCGAGTTTTCGGCATCGGCCGAATATGATTTTGCTTCGCTTGCCGTTTCGCCGCGCTATTCCCCTGCGGAAGCCGATGTGCTTGTGAACGTTATCAAAGAATATTTTGATTTGATTTAACGGATATAATATGTTTCAAACGGAGCGGACGGCAGGCGGCATTCGGATATGCACGGATTTCCGCAATTTCGTTCCGAAAAAAACATGAGCAAACGGCGTGAACATGTGGTATAATATGATTGGCTGAATATACCGCTGTCAGTGAATTGAACACGACTTTGCGGCGGCGGAATTCGGCCGAACAAATCCCTCTGCGGGACAGAAAGGAACGGAAAAATAAATGAGCGTGTTTTCAAAAGAATACTGTGAAAAAATGCGTGTTCGCATCGATTGCGGCAATATGCTCGCCGAGGCTGTCGGCAAACACGGCATCACGGCGGAGGAAATATCGGAAATGCTGCCGCGTGCAGAGGGTGCATTTGCGGGTGTTGAAAAAAAGCGCGGTGAAATGCGCTGGCGGCTTCTGCCCGAAACTCAGCTTGAAATCCTTCCCGCCGTTGAAGAGGCAGCGGAATTCGTCAGGTCAAAAGCGGATAATTTCGTGATTCTGGGCATCGGCGGAAGCGCACTGGGTCCGATTGCGGTGCATCGTGCGCTGAATCATCTCTATCATAACGATCTTCCTTCCGAAAAACGAAAATCTCCGCGCCTTTTTGTGGAAGACAATGTTGATCCCGAGCGCATGGCTGCATTGCTCGATGTGATTGATACTGACCGAACTGTGTTCAACGTTATCACAAAATCGGGCAGCACAAGCGAAACCATGGCGCAGCTGCTTATTATAACGCGAATGCTTATTGACCGTTACGGTGAAGAAGGGCTGCGCGATCACTTGATTGCAACAACCGACAAACAAAAGGGCAACCTGATAGGCATTGCAAAAAAATACAACCTGCGCACTTTTATTATTCCGGACGGCGTAGGGGGAAGATTTTCCGAACTCTGTCCTGTCGGGCTTGTTGCGGCTGCCGTCGGCGGAGCGGATGTTCGCGCACTGCTTGCGGGCGCGGGATACATGGATGAGCTTTGCTCAAACGCCGATGTGAAAAAAAACCCCGGATTGATGCTTGCCCTGCTTGAAATCATTGCGGCGGAAAAGCACGGCGCAAACATCGGCGTGCTGATGCCCTATGCGGATTCGCTGAAATTCATGGCGGATTGGTATGCGCAGCTTTGGGCGGAATCGCTGGGCAAAAAGCTCGTGAAGGACGGAAAGGTTTTGCGATTCGGACAGACTCCGGTAAAATCTCTCGGCGTTACGGATCAGCATTCGCAGGTTCAGCTTTACACCGACGGACCTTTTGACAAAACAATAACTTTCATCTCTGTTGAAAAATACCGCAGTGATGTTGCTGTTCCGCATGTTTTTGACGACATTCCGGGGATTGCGTTTCTGTCCGGACACAGCTTGGGTGAGCTGATTTCCGCCGAATTCCGTGCAACCGAACACGCCGTAACCGTCAGCGGACATATGAACAAAAACATCATCATGCCCGAAGTCAACGAATTCACTCTCGGGCAGCTTATAATGCTGTTTGAAATGCAGACGGCATTCGCAGGGGAGCTGCTGGGCATCGATGCTTTCGATCAGCCCGGAGTCGAGGAGGGAAAGAATGCAACTTATGCCCTGCTCGGAAAACCCGGATACGAAGCCAAACTCGACGAATTGAAAAATGCCGAAGAGGCAAAGAAAAAACTCATCGTTTGATGCGGCGGACAAAAAGCGCGGTGCGGGGAAACGGCTTTTCGTATCGCACCGCAGATCTTGTAAACACATAAACACGAAAGGATTGCCGAAGCCACTTGCGGGCGCGGCGCGGCTTTTGAATGAGCCTTTTTGATAAGAAATACCTGAAAAGAATAGACTGGGTAACGGTCGGAATCGTGCTTGCGCTCGTTGTGTTCGGCACGATCGCACTTGCCTCCGTTCAGGCAAAGCCTTTTGACGGCACGGAACACGGCATTGCGGATTATATGGACAAGCTCAACATGGAATACCTGCAGAAGCATATAACAAACTTCCTTGTCGGACTTGCTGCAATGATAATATTTCTTGTTTTTGATTACAGCATATTCAAAACTTTTGCAATGTGGGCGTACATCGGCATAATAGGCTTGCTGATGCTGCTTTTCATTTTCGGCAAGGTGCGCGGCGGTGCACAGGGCTGGTTTGTTTTCGACACGCTTGAAAGGGCAATACAGCCGGGCGAGCTGAGCAAGATCGCATTGATCGTGATGCTTTCAAAATACGTCTCTGCCGCAATGGACAGGGACGGGCGATTGCTGAAATTCAAGGACGTTATGATTGCTCTCGGCATAACATTCGTTCCGTTCATGCTGATAGTTCTCCAGCCTGATTACGGAACGGCGATTGTATTGCTTGTTATCATGGTTGTGATATTCTTCGTTGCGCAGATAAAGTGGATTTATATAATTCTTGCCGCTGTCGGAGCCGGGGTGGGGCTTCCGCTGATGTACTTTTTTGTTTTGACCCCGAAGCAGCGCGACAGAATCGATGTTTTTCTGAATCCGTCCGCCGCAAGCGACGATGCAAAGTACCATGTCGGACAGTCGCAGATGGCAATAGGTTCCGGCCGGCTCACGGGCAAGGGCTTTTTCGGTGAGCAGACGCTGGCACAGCTTCGCTATGTTCCGGCAAGGCACACGGATTTCATATTCAGCGGCATAACGGAGGCGGTCGGATTCATCGGCAGTACGATACTGATTATTGTTTTCTTTGCACTGCTTTTCCGCTGGATGTATATTGCAATAAAAGCGCGGGATAATTTCGGCACCTGCCTTGTTACGGGTGTCAGCGCAATGCTTGCGGCACATATTTTCGAAAATATCGGCATGACGATGGGAATAATGCCCGTTACGGGAATTCCGCTGCCGTTTATAAGCTACGGCGGGTCGAATATGCTCACAAACATGATAGGTGTGGGTATTGTTCTGAACGTCTATATGCGTCGTCCGATGAAACGAAAACGGAAGCATGACAAAATACGCGAAAACGGCAAGACGGTCGTTGTTTAAAAAACAGAAAAGCATGTTTTGCAGGGCGGTATTCGAAGTGTCCGCTCAATCGCTCGATTTGATTGAGAGATTAATCGGATTTGAATCCATATGAATTAACGGCCATACGAATTAACGGTGAAAAAATGAATTGGGAAGGTTACAGCGAAAATGCATCCGCAGCTCTTGATGCGGCACAGGCTGCGGCGGAGGAGCTGCATCACGGCTTCATCGGCACGGAGCACATTTTGATAGGTCTGCTCCGTGCGCCGGGCACGGCGGGGGAGTGCCTTCGCAAATGCGGTGCGGATGAAAGCATGGTGTTTCCGTATGCGGACACCCTTGTCGGCGGCGGAAGACATATTTTCACGGACAGCAGGGGGTTCGCACCGCCTGCAAAACGCGTATTGGAGCTTGCGCTGTATGAAGCAAAAGCATATGCAAGCCGCACAATCTGCACGAAACATATCCTTCTTGCCGTTTTGCGCGAGACGGACTGTTTTGCGTCACGCATTCTCGATTCCATCGGGCTGGACAGGCAGATGCTGAAAAAGCTTTTGAACGATGAATCGCGGGAACTCGGTTCGAACGGGCGCGAAAGCCGAAAGTCGGAGCTGCTCCATGATGAAAGCGCAGCCGAAAAAACAAAAGGTAATGCGAATGATTCTTTAAAAAATGATTCGGCCGAAAGACAGCCGCATGATGAAAACGTATCCCGCGGGAAAAATAAGCCTCGGGGCGGACAGAGTTCGCCGATGTTGGAAAGCTATACCGATGACCTTACGGCAAGGGCGGCGCGGGGGGAGCTTGATCCGTTGACAGGCTGTGAAGCGCAGCTGAACAGGTTGATTCAGACACTGCTTAGGCGGAGCAAGAATAACCCCGTGCTTACGGGAAATCCCGGCGTCGGAAAATCGGCTGTCGTTGAGGGATTTGCTCAAAGGATAGTTTCGGGTGATGTTCCTGTCGAGCTGCGTTCGTCGCGGGTGCTGCGGCTTGACTTGGGCGCACTCGTTGCGGGAACGAAATACAGGGGCGAATTTGAGGAGAGGCTGAAAGCACTTCTTGACGAAACAACTCCCGAAACAATTCTTTTTATTGACGAAATACATACGATAATCGGCGCAGGTGCGGGCGAGGGCAGTCTCGATGCTGCCAATATCCTGAAACCCGCGCTTGCTCGCGGCGGGGTGAAGCTGATCGGCGCAACAACGTTTGATGAATACAGGCTCTATATCGAAAAAGATGCCGCGCTGGAACGGCGTTTTTCACCGATAGTCGTAAAAGAACCCACGCGGGAGGAAGCGATCGCAATCCTTCGCGGTTTGCGTCCGAAATACGAGGCGCATCACGGCGTTTCGATTACGGACGAGGCAGCGGAAGCCTGTGTTGATATGTCCGTTCGCTGCATTCCGGAGCGATTTCTTCCGGATAAGGCGATAGATATAATGGATGAAACAGCATCCCGCCGGCGGCTTGCTCCGCAGAATACAGCGGAACTGCGGCAGGAAAGGGCCAGCCTCCGAATGCGTATTGAGGATGCATTGAATGAGCGGGATTTTACACTTGCGGCTGAATTAAGAAAACAGGAAAAGCAGCTCGGCGGGCCGAGAACAGCGGATGCACTTCATGCGGGAGCGGAGAATTCGGCATTCACTGCGGCTTCTTTAAAAAAGAGCTGTCGTCCAATCGTCACTGCCGGCGATGTTGCACAGACTGTTCACGAACTGACGGGGATTCCCGTAAGCAGTCTTGACGGCACCGTCCGTTCACGGCTCTCAAAACTGGATTCGTTGATCAATGCGCACATAATCGGGCAGGAGACCGCGGTTGCTTCCGTGTGCAAAGCCCTTCGTTCCGCTTTCACATGGCGGAACGATCCCGACCGTCCGCGTGCCGCAATTGCCGTAACCGGAGCGGCAGGTTCGGGAAAAACCAAGCTTGCAGCAGTGCTTGCAGAGACATTGTATCCGGGCGAAAATGCACTTTTGCGGTTTGACATGCGCGAGTATTCCGACTATTCGGCGGTCAACACATTGACGGGTTCACCTGCGGGTTCTGTCTCCGGCGGAAGACTGACCGAAGCCGTGCGGCGGAAGCCTTTTGCAGTGGTGCTGTTTGACGACATTCAATACGCAAACGCTGCCGTGCGTTCGCTCGTTCAAAGCATCATGCGGTGCGGCGTTTTGACCGATGCAAAAGGTAAAAATGTAAGCTTCCGCAATGCGATTGTATTCGTCACCTGCGGTGAAGGCGACAGCTTTAAACAGCGCAGGGCGGGCTTTTCGGATGAGGCAAATGCGCTGAACGGCAGCCGCGATGAACGGGACGCAAGGCAGATACTTCCGCCGGAAATTGCTTCCGATGCGGATTGCGTTGCTGCGCTTTTGCCTGCGGCTCAAGCCGCTGTTCCCGAGATTGCAAAACTGATGCTGGATGATCTGTCCGATAAACTCAAAAAAACGGGCAGAACGGTTCGTTTCGGCGCTTCCGCCGCAAATTACATTGCAAGCAAAATCGATGAAGTCGAACTTGAAAAAAACGGTGCATGGGCTGTTGCACGCTGCGTTTCGAACGAATGCGAGGATTTTATCAGCGAAAAGCTGCTTGAGGATGCATACTGCTGCAACGACTGCACGGTAGAGGTTGAAAACGGCGGGACGGGGCTTTGCATTGTTCCGCACAATACAAAAGAAAGTTGAGGTCACAGAACTATGAATATTTCACGCTTCGGCATCGGATTCAGATTCGATTCGATTGAGAACGGAGATGAACGCGAACATGCGTTCAACCTTATTTTTTCGGCAATTGAAAGGGCGGACGTTCGTGGACTTCAATTGTTTGCGGGGCATTTCTCCGTTGATGAAAGCGACGACAAAAACATATTCACGGTTGCATTTGCAGGCGGCGGCATAAAACAAACACGCAGTCTGTTTGAAAAGCTGAACGACAATCCGCTCGTTTCGGGTGCGCTTGCGGAATACAGGCCCGTCGTTCAGACGAATGCGCTCAGACGGGCGGAGAAGCTGGCTTTTTACGGCAGATTTGACGAAAACGGAACCCTTGTCTTTAATGAAAAGGACTTGACGGAGTGCGGCTGCAAAAAAACAGAAAAGCCTGCCGCGAACCCTTTTGAAGAATACGGCGGAAGGCGTATTGACCCTGTCGGCGCAGGTATTCGGATGCTTATCGCTCCGGACAAGTTCAAGGGCAGCATGGATGCACAGAGAGTTTGCACGATTATCAAAAATGCAGCGCGGCAATACCTTCCCGGATGCAGTGTGAGAACGCTTCCGATTGCGGACGGAGGGGACGGCACGGCCGAAACGCTTACTCGTGCTTTTAACGGAAATATGCGTTCGGCGAATGTTACTGCGCCGGACGGCAGAAAAATTGCTGCCGAATACGGTGTTCTGACCTCATTCGGTGAAAAAACGGCGGGCGCCGCAGCGGTTATTGAAATGGCAAAGGCATCGGGGCTTGCATTGATGGATGAAAATGCATTGGATCCGCTTGCTGCAACGAGCAGGGGGACGGGCGAACTTATCGCTTCAGCATTGAACGAGGGGATAAGGAATATTTTGATCGGTATAGGCGGTTCCGCAACCAACGACGGCGGAATGGGCGCGGCAGCGGCTCTCGGCGTTAAGTTTCTGGATGCGGAAGGCAATGAGCTTTCGGGCTGCGGCCGAGAGCTTGTCTTGGTGCGTAAAATTGATTTGTCGGGCTTGCGCAGAGATGTTTTCGAGGCAAAGATAACCGTTATGTGTGATGTTGATAATCCTCTTACAGGCAAAAACGGTGCGACGTACACCTACGGACCGCAAAAAGGCGCGGACGCCGAAGCATTAAACACTCTTGAAGACGGGATGAAAAACATTGCGGCCTTGTATGACGCTGCGGCAGGGAGAAAAGTGTCCGCCGAATGCGGTGCAGGCGCGGCGGGAGGCATGGGTGCAATGCTGTCGGCTCTTTTGGGCGCAGAATTGACTCACGGCTCGGCGGCGGTGCTCAATGCGGTCGGCTTTGATGCATTGCTTGGGGACACCGATCTCGTCATAACCGGAGAAGGGCAGCTTGATGCATCAAGTGCGGACAACGGGAAGGCCGTCGGCGAGGTTGTGAAACGCTGCGCCGCAAATTCCGGCGGCGCCGTGCCCGTATTTATTGTTGCGGGAAGGCTCGGAAGGGGTTATGAACATATTTACAAGCTTGCGAATGCGGGAGTTTTTTCAACAATTGTTACGGATGAACAGCCGAATGCGGACGGAGACTGTGATGCTGAGACGCGTCTGCGCCTTGCTTCGGAACGAATGTTCCGCTGCATCGCAAGTTCTTTTTCCGTGAATTCACAGCACAGCGGGCGCGGAATGCGGCGATAAAACAGCTTCTTGCGCAAACACAAAAGAGAGTTTCGCAACGATATGCGATTCAACCTTTGGTTGATTTGCTGATAAACGCAGATATATATGTGAAAAAAAGATTTCAATCAGAAATAATTTTAAAGAAACACGCAAAACAAACCGAAAGGAATAAAAAATTTGCGGCGGCACGGGATTCAACCAACGGTTGAGCAGATTTTTTGGGGTTTTCAACCACCGCTTTATTGTCATGAAAAGCTTGCGTTGCTAAAATGAGCGCGAAATTAAGAGTTGGCGCAACACAAAAACGTTTTCCAAACGTAACAGATATGCGATGCGGCGACTCACGAAAATCAGAAAGAGGGAAAATACCATGAAAGAAAACTTTGCAATCAAACTGCGCGAGCTGCGTAAGGCAAGCGGAATGACACAGGAACAGCTTGCTGCCGAATTCGGAGTGTCCGTTCAGGCCGTCAGCAAATGGGAAACGGCGGCTTCCTATCCCGATATTGAGTTGATGCCGCGAATTGCGGATCTTTTCGGCGTTTCACTGGACGAGCTGCTGCGCGATGTTAAGAACGAGAAAAACATTGATGCGGGTGAAGAAATTCATACCGATGCCGAACAGCAATGCGATGCTGCCTGCAACCCGGAATCGGTTGAAGTCGAATACGAGGACGAAAACGACGATGAAAATGCCGGGGACGATGAAGAAGACGATGACGATGAAAATGATGATGACGATGAAGATGACGATGAAGAAGATGATGACGGCAGCTGCATCTTTGTGAAAAAGGGCAGAAACGGCATTGTAAGCGTCAACACGGATGCTATCGAGAAATTCGGCAGAAAAATCGAGAGAATGGCAAAGAAAAAAGCTGAAAAAGCGGGCTGCGCATTTGAAAAAAACGCAAAAAAACATTCGCGTTCTTCGACCCGTAATTACGGAAATCGTTTCGAATGGAGCAATATCATGATTGACGAAATGCCGGATGACAACACCCTGCGCGTTGTGCTGATGCGCGGAAAACAGATCGTGTCAAGTCAGGAATACGATCCTGCGGTTTGCATTCCCGTTGAACTGAAATATGAACGAGAGAACGGAATTGCGGGTATGTTCGGCAGAAAAGGCGGACGGACCGATTGCTCGATAAATGTTGAAATTTGGGGCAATGCCGACATCAACGGCAGTGTTAACGGTGATGTATATGCGGGCGGAAATGTGAACTGCGGTGAAATCGGCGGTGATGTCGGCGCGGGCGGCAATGTCAACTGCGCTGATATCGGCGGAGACATTTCAGCGGGCGGAAGCATTGAATGCGGCAGTATCGGCGGCGATGTCAATGCGGGCGGAAATGTCGGCTGTGCGGATGTCGGCGGCGATGTTGAAACCGGCGGAAGTGTTGAATGCGGCAAAGTCAGCGGCGATGTCAATGCGGGCAAAGATGTGAACTGCGGTGATATACTCGGACATGCGAAGACAAGCGGGAGCATGAATTGCGGAAATGTTGACGGAAACGTTGACTGCGGAGGCAACATAAGCTGCGGCGATATCGCAGGACATGCGGAGGCTCGCGGCAGTATTGAATGCAAAACAATTAAGGGCAGTGCCGAAGCAGGCAGCCGAATAATTTACAAAGGCTGAGGATTGGTTCCGGTCTTTGAAAACAAGCGGCAAAGCAGCACTCGGAACGGCATAAAAAGCAATTAAACAACACTCAGTTTCGTATATTCAGCAAAAGGCAGACGGGAAAAATCCTGTCTGCCGCTTCCGTTTTAAAACCAAAACATTGAAACTTTAACAAATCGAATGCGATAAAACTAATCGGCAATTTCAACGGAAAGATTCGGGTTTTCGGCTGCCGCGTCCGAAAACACGCGCAGCATCATGCTCCCGTAGCTGCCGAGGGCGGCAGTCAGCGCGCTCGTTCCGAAGAGAGTCACTGCAACGGGTTTGCATATTTCCGCAAGGCAGTCAAAGAGTGCATCAAGGTTTTTTCCGTAATGATCCGGAAACTGCAATGCCTCGGCAATACGCAGATGCGCATCGGTAATTCCCGCAATCGCCGTAAAGTCAATGCGGATATTCTTAATGCCGCCGCTTTGTTCGGAACCGGAGTTGTGTGTGAAATTGTTATCCGATATGGTCATGGTCAATTATCCTCAATTATCCCTAAAAATTCTCAAAAACCCGCGGTTTAATTGTCCGCGTCGTAAAGCTTAATAAAGCTTTGATAATGGTCATCGGTATAAAAAATCAATCCGTCATTCAAAAAAACTATGCGTTTTGCCCCGCGTGAGGGTGCTCCGCAGGTGTCGATATCGCATTCGGTATAAAACCTTCCTTCCGCTTGCGGCAAAAGCCCCTCGTAGTTGCCGAACCTGTCCCCTCCGATGGAGCAGCCGGGCGCAAAATCCTGAAGCCCGCCGCCCTGCCAGCCGAGTTCCCGCGCCTGTTTCTTTGTTATGAAATTTGCGGGGAGATGCCCGAAAAGGTGGATGTACAGAGCAACTTCATCGCGGGAACTGTATTCGCCGCTTTCTTTCACCGGCGATGAAGTCGGTTCCTGCGGAGGTGCAGTCGGCTTTGCGGAGAGCTCAATTTCGGCGGCTGTTCCGATTTCCGTGGGTTCGGTTGTGTGCAATACATCCGATATTGCAGCTGTCGGGGTATCGGGCGGGAAAACCTCTTCGGGTACGGTGCAGGCTGCAATGCCCGCAATACTCAAAACTACAAGCAAAAACGCCGCAATGCGCCTTAAGATTCTTAAATCAGCATGTTTCAATATGATTTGCCTCCTTGTTCGGAAAAAGGTCAAGCCAAAAGGCATTTACGCAAAAAACTTCGCTCGCAGGCAGCCTTCATCCGGTGCGGTATCGGACCCACTCCGAATATGCTTTGAACGGAGCGAATACGGATATATGATAATGCCGAACGGAAAATTTTTCAACACCGTACGCGTAATAATCGGATGAAACCGTTCGAATTTGCATGTATATGCTGAAAAAACAGAGTGTTATATATAGTTAAAAATAATTTGAAAAAGGGGTTGACAAATGAGACCCAATTGAGTATAATATGGAAGTCGCTTGAAGAGCGGCACAATGGA
>ULXR01008680.1_pt1 | contig 18786 bp, 19 predicted proteins | sample 1961511 | NCBI WGS metagenome assembly ULXR01 (sample SAMEA4835844, study PRJEB28245) | human gut metagenome | biome: gut microbiome; material: fecal sample | place: Denmark | collected 2008 | reverse complement strand
GAAAATTCAATTGCTTTAGTTCCTACTACTGCGTACTCTGGATGATTTTCTATATAGTTATAAAGCTTTTCAATTCTAGTTGAGTCTGAAATATCATCAGTGTCCATTCTAACAATATACTTTCCCTTTGCTTCTTTTATACCATGATTTAAGGAATATACAAACCCTCTATTTCTATCGTTTTTAACAATTTTAATTCGTTTATCATTGTATCTTTTTACAATTTCATCTAAATCGTTTTTTCCACAGTCATCTACAATAATAAATTCAAAGTTTTTAAATGTTTGCTGTAAGATACTTTTAATTGCAGCATCAAGATCTTTCTCTTTGGTATTATATTCAGCCATTACCACTGAAACATCTACTTTACTCATATGAATATTTTCCTCCTTTTAAAAAAATATGGTTTGATAAGGGAATACATCTGATTGTCCCAAATAATAATAAGCCAAGATAAAATAAGAAACAGAATATAAAATTACTAATATATTCAAAAAATTTCTGGACATTTTGTTTGCACCCAATTCTGGTAAAAGTGCCAATAATAAAAGTTGACCTAATGAAAAATATAAGGTTATACGTTTTACAAAAGGTGATATAAAACCTAGTAGTGTAAGTGTCACTTCTATTGAAAATAATAAATAAAAGAAAAAAGCATTTTTACTTTCGTTTACCATTCCTTTATAAAATAGGAAAAACACTAGCAAAATTATTAATTTTAGATAAAACGTATAGTTGTTTCCTTCGGCTAAAAGAGTTTCATATTTTGTATATTGTTGTAGGAATGGCAAATATGTTATTAGATTTGTGAAAATCGGAATACAGAGTAAAATAGCAAAAGAAATTATAATTATATTTTTTATATTTCTTTTTTTTAGCTTCTTTTGTAATAAATACATTATAAAGAATATGATAATTGTAATTAATCCTGATGTGTGAAATAATGGAGATAATATTGCCATAATTAGTGCTTTTTTAAAGTCCTTGTCAAAGAATAATGCTAGCATATAAAACGTTATTGCTACTGATATTCCTTGTCTAACTGCATTTAACATCATGGGAAAATATAAGAATAAGAATATAGCCCATACCAAATATTTGTTTTTTATCTTTAGTTTATCAATTGCTAAAAATGTAAATATTACAATAATAGCATTTGAAACAAAAAACATAAGGTAATAATTGTTGGCCAAAACAAATGATAGTCTTGAGATTATATAAAATAAGATTTCAAAAACACCCATTTGTGACAAATATTGTGTTATTGTCAGAGGACTATATACATTATAATAGTCAATATAATTTGTATAATCAGTTCCTACATAATACCTAAATCCACCGATTAAAATTGGTATTAAAATTGCAATTATCTTAAAAAATCTATTATTTTTTTTATTTCCTATATATAAAAATAAGACTGATAACAGAAAAAGTGTAATATAAAAAACTAAGCTTTCTATATTGCTAAGATTCATTTATATCACCTGCTTCTCTTTATATATAATTTCCATTCGAGTAATGATATTAGGTAACATATAATTTTGAATGTTTTTTTGGTTCTCTTCTTTCATCTTTTTTATAATATTCCTATTAAGATATATTTTACTTATTGCTTTTGAAAATGCTTGCTGATTATCAATTGGAATATTAAAACCATTCTGATTGTTTTTTATCAAATCTCTATTTCCTCTACAGTCGGTAACAACTGTTGGAAGTCCTACATACATTGCTTCCATAATATTTACAGGAAGCCCTTCTTGTTTAGATGAAGAAATCGACAAATTTGATATCATTAACAATTTAGGAATATCATTTCTGAAACCCAAAATGTGTATTTGTTTTTCTAAGTTATACTTTTTTATTAATTCTTGACATTTTCCATTAAGGCTATCTCGTCCTGGTAATAATAAATGAATATCCATGTTTTTTTGCAAAAGCTCCCTTACTGCATCGATTAGCCAAAGTTGTCGCTTTCTTTTTGATATTTCTGCTGGATAAATCATTACAAAATCCGTATCTTTTAACCCTAACTCTTTTCTTAATTTGTGCTTATCCGCTTTTGTCATCTTGATATCAAACTTTTTCTCGTCAATTCCTACTCCTGGCACATATTCAATATCTTTACATTTTTTAAATTTCTTTTTTGCAAGATTATAATCTTCTTTATTAATAAGAATTAAAGTATCTGTATATTTAGACAGATACTTTTCTACCGGGTAGAAAAGTATCTGTATATTTAGACAGATACTTTTCTACCGGGTAGAAAAGGCACCAATTTAAAAGAGGTGCTCCCTTGTAGAAATGAAAACCATGGGCAGTATAAATTATTCTTGTTCCGTTTTTTCTAGCTTTTATTGCAGCTAATCTTGTTACCACACTTCCCATCGGCGTATGTGTATGAATAATATCATATTTTTCTTTTTTCAACACTTTTTTTAATTGGAAAATTGCTTTTATGTTGTTTATTTTAAATGGGTTACGTTCAAAAGATATTTTTATTTTCTTGTCACAAAATGGAATTTGCTCATCGCCATTAGTAGCAACATGAACTTCATATCCTTGTTCTTTAAACCATTTTAAAAACGGTAGATGGAATGCTAAAATATGTGAATCTACCGTCGCTGTAAATAATACTTTTTTGCTTTTATTAGGCATGTTGCTCTGCCTCTTTCTGATCCAATTTCTTTTCCAATTCTTTAATATCTGATACTTTTAACTCTTGAGTTTTTAGTGTTTCTAGTTCGGTTTGGATTGTATTCTTTCCCGCATCTGCACCTTCTTTTGATAATACTGTTTTAATTGTTAAAAAAAACACTTTAATATCTTGTGCTAATGAAAAGTTTTTAACATACTCTAGGTCATAATTTATTTTTGAAATAATACTAATATTATTCCTTCCTTTTGCTTGTGCTAATCCTGTAATACCAGGTAACACATCGTTACGATGTCGTTGATTTTCATTCATATTCTCATAATAATCTGGAATCCAAGGTCTTGGGCCAATAAAAGACATCTCTCCCTTAAGTATATTTATAATTTGAGGAAGTTCATCCAAACTTAACTTTCTTAAAACATCTCCAACTCTTGTATGTTGATCTGCTTTACTAAAGTCGTGTACATCATTATCTACCGCCATACTTCTAAACTTGTATAATAAAAATGTTTTCCCATGCTTTCCCGTACGCTCTTGCTTAAAAAATACTGGTCCTTTACTATCTAATTTAATTAATATTCCAATAATTATCATTGGAATTATGAAAATAATCATAAGAACTATTGCCATGATTAAATCCAATGCTCTTTTTACATATTGATACATTTTTCATTACTCCTACCGCTTATATTTTTACTACTTCTTTACTACTACAAACTTATCTTCTAATACCTATATTTTCGTTTAAAATTACCTTGTTGAAGTTATTCTCTAATAAGTCCTCTACCATGGTATCACTTTTTACTAGTGATTTCAATTTCTTTTTTAATTTTTTTAGTTTGAAATCTGTTTCATGGTGACAGTCACTACCTAAAAATGTTATTTTGTTATTTTTTAAATAATATGTTAGTGTCTTTTTCGCATCTTTTCCGTATTTTCCATATAAACTTTTATAGTTTCCTTGTAGTAATACTCCCATTCTTAAATATTCTTCTATATGATCTGGATGATGTTGAAAGATTCTATATCTTTCTGGGTGGGCTAGTATTGGTACATATCCAGCTACTACAAGTTCATATAATATTTCTTTACTGTTATAAAACATGTTACCCATTGGAAATTCAAATAATAAATATTTTGTATTATTTATTGTTTGTATTTCTCCTTTTTGTAATAAATCTAAGAAGTTTTCTGTCATATATACTTCATTACCTAAGTATAAATTAATTTCTATACCTTCTTTTTTAGCTTCTGTTTTTAATTCTTCAAACCTTTTATTCTTTTCTTTGTTGTTACAGTTGTATCTAGTTTCTTCCATATAATGAGGAGTTAAAACTAAATCTGTAATTCCTTGTTCTTGGGCATTTTTTAATAAAGTTATACTCTCACCTATATCTTTACAACCATCATCTATCCCAAATAACAAGTGTGAATGTAAGTCTTTCATTATCTTCTCTTCTTTTTCTTACTTTTCTTAGATGAATCTCCATAATATTCATTAGAGTAATAACTATAATAACTATTATCTTTTACGGATGCTCTATTGATGATTACTCCTGTAATATTTGCTTTTGCTTGTTCAAAGACTTTTTTCGCTTTGTCTAAGCTTTCTACTTTTGTTTTTCTACTACTTACGACTATAAGGTTTGCATCACTATATTTTGTCATAATCATCGTATCACTTAATCCTAATACTGGAGGACAGTCTAATAATATGACATCATAATGTTCTCTTAAGTTTTTCATTAATTTTTGATTAGATTCTGAAGCTAATAATTCTACAGGGTTTGGTGGCGTTGGTCCTGTTGGCAATAAATCAATATTTTTATTACTTGTGGATACAATATATTTATCTAATTTCGTATCTTCTTTGTAATTTAAAATTAAGTTTGAATAACCGCCACTTGTTACATTCATTACTTCAAATATTTCATGTTGTCTTCCTTTACGAAGATCACAATCTACTACTAATACTTTTTTATCTTCTTGTGCATAAGCAACAGCAAGATTTGCTGTTATAAAACTTTTTCCATCTCCTGACTGTGGTGATGTTAAAAGAATTGTTTTCATTTCCTTATCTATCATAGAAAAAGCTAAGTTAGTACGAATTGTTTTAATTGCTTCACTAAAGATAGATTTAGGATTTACATTAATAATTAAATCTGTTGACATATTCTTACTCCCTTTCTTCTTTAGGAACGATACCAATTACCGTTAAACCTAACTTATCTTCTACTACATCACTTGATTTAATAGATGTATCAAAATAATACATTACAAATACTACTCCAAATGATAATACTAATCCAATTACTAAATAAATAATATTATCTTTTATGTAATTTACATTATATGGAGCTTTTGCAAGTTCTGCTTTATCAATAATCTCTACGTTTTCTAGATTATAGATATCTTTAATTTCTTTAGCAAAAACACTAGCAACTTCATTTGTAATTTTTCTTGCCTCTTTGGCATTTGGATTATCTACTGTAATCTTGATGATTTCTGTCTCTTCTACTGATGATGTTGTAATATATTGTGCTAATTCATCTGCTGTCATTTTTAAATCTAAGTTTTTAATTACTTGATTTAGTACTTTTCTACTTTTAATAATTTGACTATAAGTACCAATTAAGTTTTGGTTTAGTTGAGATTCTGTTTGACTATAACCAGATTTACTTTCTCCAACTAAGACGATTGTTGTGTTACTTTGATACAATGGTGTTCTTGTAACTAGAGTAAATACATTACCTAAAATAATAATTATTACAATCGCAAGAAGAATCCAAAGTATCTTAGTCTTGAAATAACTATACACTTCACTTAAATTAATTTCTTCCATAATACCCTCCCCTAAACGTGTATAAATCGGGGTTATTATACACCTTTTGTCGAATTTAGTCAATTATTATCGAGTAATTTATTGGTTTTTGTTACATAAAAAAACAACTAAATATGTAATTTAGTTGTTTACTTTTTTACCTGCGATAATTAAGTATGAATTTTGTGGGTTATAATAACAAGTTTGTAGTATGATAATATCTTCGTTATTAATAGATATTCCAGTGTCGTATAGAGATTGTTCTTTGATCCATTGTAAATGTCTTGTATATTCTGGGTTGGTTAAGTTTAAATTTACATGTGATACATTACTAGTTGCGATATATACAGAAAAGATTTTATAGTGATATCTTTGATTTGTTGTTTGTAGATAAATATCTTGATGTGTTTGATAGTAATCACTGTTTATATATTCCTCTAGTCCGTGAAAAATAGTATCTATATTAGGAGAGTTATGTCCATAGATAATTATTTTTCTATCGTCCGGGGTATTTCTATAGTCTAAAAAAATGCTTCCTAGATAGCTTTCTTGTTTATCTGGTAAGTGATTTAAATAAAAGTCATTATCTGTTCCTCTTGGTATAGGGGTTTTGATATCTGTATTTGGTATTTCTAATTCTGCTACAATGTCAGGGTTATTGTACTCTGTTTGATATTGGTTTATGATATCTGGTTGACCTAAATCTATTTGTGGTTCTTCTATTTCTTCTATTTCTTCTTGTTTGGCTATTTCTTCGGTTTGTGGTTTTTCTTTTTGTACTTCTTTTGTAGGTATTAATAATAAACCAATACAAATAATACAGATACCAATTAATATGATTATCGGCAGTTGTCTTTTGATTTTTTCTGGCATGTTAATCTCCCCTTTTTCATATTGTTCTTTGATTTTATTATATTGGTTATTTAGGTTTTGTCAATATTGAAAAAAGCATCCACTAGGATGCTTATTTTATTTCTTTTTTTCTATTTCTAGAATTTTATCTAGATTTATTCCGGTATAAGAAGAAATAGTTTCTGGGGACAATCCTTGGTTTAACATAGAATTAATTATTTTATCATTGGCTTTCTCTATTCCTTGCTGTATTCCTTGCTGTATTCCTTGTTCTATTCCTTGTTTTAGTCCTTTCTCTAGTCCTTCTTTTAATCCTTTTTCTGTCATCTCTTTTCTGATGGAATTTTCTATTTTTCTATTATCTTCTTCGGCACTCATGAATTCAAAAAAATCTGGGTTGCTATTTATCTTTTTTATTTCACTCATATATTTTTTCACCATCCTATCTTTTTCTGATAGAAGTTTTAACTCTTCTGGTTCTAAATCTAACATGATAATCTCTTTATTTTCTTCTATCTTTTCTTTGTCTTTAGTATACCAGTAGTTTATATATTTTTCCATATTGATTTCATAAATGGTAAAGTTTTCCACATACTTCTTCTGACTCTTATCTTGTACATAATATATTCTCATATCTTCACTATCTTTTAAGCCATAACTAAAATTAATCTGTATTATTTTCGTTTCTTGATCATAGTTTTGTCCTTTTAATACATGATGAGAATAAATAGCACACAAATAAGACATATTCCTTGGTTTCACATAATTTAAATTAGATGCATTTACTTCTACTTGAATGTTTCCAATATCAGTTTTTAAAAACAAATCAAAATGCTTTCTCTTGACATAAACATTATCCACATTTTGTTCTAAATTTAGATATTCTACCTCCTTTATCTTTATTTTTAAAATTCCTTCTAACAAATAAATAAGTAAATCTTTATTTTTTTCATTCATAAAGACCTCTTTAAATGCTCTGTCATAACGACATGTATAAAATTTACGAATAATTATCACCTCCTACTTTATCTTTCGAAAAAAATAGAAGTTTTCCTTTAAAAAATATCAAAAAGACATTCCTAATTGGAATGTCTAATTACTATTTTTTCTTTTCTTCATTATAAATGTTTATAGCGCTTCTTATTACATCATCCATATCATAATATTTATATTCTGCTAATCTTCCTCCAAAAATGACATTTTGTTCTTGTTCAGTTAACTTTTGATATTCTTCTTTTAGTTTATTATTTTTTTCATCATTAATGACATAGTAAGCTTCTTTTTCTGGATTCCAATCATCTGGATATTCGTAAGTTACTACTGTCTTTTCACTTGGTGTTGATTCAAAGTGTTTATGTTCTATAACTCTTGTATAAGCAACTTCTCTTCCTGTGTAGTTTACCACTGCATTCCCCTGGAAGTTGTCAGTATCTAATACTTTGGTATCAAATCTAAGAGACCGATATTCTAGTCTTCCTAATTTGCAATCGAAGTATTCATCTAACATTCCTGTATATACTATTTTGTTTGCAATAGATTTATAATAGTCTTTTTTTGATAAAAAGTCTTCTTCTAGTTTAACTTCAATGCCTTCTAACATCTTTTCTACTAGTTTGGTATATCCTCCTATTGGAATTCCTTGATATTTATCATTAAAGTAATTATTATCATAGATAAATCTTACTGGTAATCTTTTGATAATAAAAGCTGGTAAATCTATGCATTCTCTATTCCATTGCTTTTCGGTATATCCTTTTACTAGTTTTTCATAGATGGTTCTACCTACTAAAGAGATGGCTTGTTCTTCTAGATTTTGTGGTTCATGGGTGATTTCTTTTTTCTCTTCTTCAATATGTTTTTTAGCATCTTCTGGAGTAATAACATCATCCCATATTTTGGCAAATGTATTCATATTAAATGGCATATTATATATTTCATCTTGATATCTAGCAACGGGTGAGTTTGTATATCTATTAAATTCTGCAAAGCTATTAACATAGTTCCATACTTCTTTATCGTCAGTATGAAAGATATGTGCTCCATATTTATGAACATTAATACCTTCAATTTCTTCTGTATAAATATTTCCTGCAATATGGTTTCTTCTTTCTATTACTAGTACTTTCTTTCCATCTTTTTTAGCAAGATTGGCAAATGTTGCCCCAAATAGTCCTGCACCTACTATGACATAATCGTATTTCATATAAATTCCTTTCTAAAAAAAGAAGTATATTTCTATACTTCTAGTTGTTTTTATGATTTTCGTATAAATCTATTCTGTGATTAATTCTTGTCTTTCCTAATATTTTCATGATAGAGAATAAATCTGGAGATTTTGTTCTTCCTGTAATCATCACACGTAAAGCTTCACAGATATCTCCAACGTGTCCTTTATAATTTTCAGGATTTTTCTTATAATCTTTTGGACTTGCTGCATATCCATGTGAACTTGCGAATTCTTTTGTTGCGTTAAACCATTCTTCGTTTGTTACATCTAAGTTAATTGTTTTTACATATTCTCTCATTAATTCTGTATCGTATGTTTTATCTCCATCATATTTACTGTAGTTTTCTTTTTCAAACATAGAATCAATGGCATAAGAGAACTCTTCTTTCACATCAGAATATTTTGCAATATCTTTTCTTGGACGTGGTCCATCTTTTTCGATACTTAAGAACTGAATCATATCTTCTTTGTTTTCTTGTAATAATTTATTGTAATCTGGATCAAATTTTTCTGTATATGCAAGAGTTTCATTATATACTTCTTCTCCACTCTTACGAGAAAAATATGTTTTACATAAATTATTTAACTTTGCTTCATCAAATGATGTTCCTCCAATTGCTTGTTTGTCAAAAGAAAATTCAAAGTCATCAATTGTTTTATCTTGGTTATTCAAATACCATTCTTCAAAGTTAGTATTGGCAATTGTTGCTAGATAAAGATGAAGAGCGTCAATTGGAATACCACTTTCTTCATAAAATTTAGCTCCTGCCCATGGATCTTTTCTTTTTGATAACTTTCTTATTGTTCCAGTTTCACTATCTTTGATTGTGATTGGTGCAATATGAGCATACTTCGGAGATTTAAATCCTAATATTTCAAATAATTGAATATGTAAAGGAAGACTAGATACCCATTCATCTCCACGAATGACATGTGTTGTGTGCATTAGATGATCATCAATTACATGAGCAAAGTGATAAGTAGGTGTACCATCCTTCTTTAATAAAACTGTATCCATATCATGTTCTGGGAATTTCATCTTTCCTTTGATACAGTCTACTACTTCTATTTGTTTATTTGGATCACCCGGAGATTTTAATCTAATTACATATTCTTCGTTGTTGGCTAATTTTTCTTTTACTTCTTCTAATGATAAATCTCTATCTACTGCATACATACCATAGATTCCAATTTTAGTCTTATTTATAGCTTGTTCTTCTTTAATATTATTTTGTTCTTCTTCTGTCATAAAGCATGGATAAGCTAAGCCTTGTTTAATTAAATCTTTTACATAAGTTTGATAGATTTCTGTTCTTTCACTTTGTTTGTATGGCCCGTATTCTCCTCCGAATGAATATCCTTCTGTTGGTGTAATATCAAAACCTTTTAAAACACCTGTAATGTTTTCTATTCCACCTTCTACTGCTCTTTTTTGATCCGTATCTTCTATTCTTAAGAAGAAAACGCCTTTACTTTGCTTAGCGTAAACCATATCACAAAAAGCAGAAAATAAATTTCCAAGATGAACACTACCAGTTGGTGACGGTCCATATCTCGTTACCATAGTACCTTCTGGTAAATTCCTTTCTGGATACATATTTTCGTATTCTTCTCTTGTTTTTGTTATATTAGGAAAAAGTAATTCTGCTAATTCATTACGTTCTTCTTGTGTCATTTTCTCACCTCATTTGTTTTCTATTTAATGATAACGTAAAGTAATAAAAAAAGCAAGATAATGTCGTTTATATACAACAAAACTCTTGCGATTGCAAGAGTTATTTTTTTATGGTTGCCCTAGTTAGATTCGAACTAACGCATCGTGCGGTCAGAGCGCACTGCCTTACCGCTTGGCTATAGGGCAATATTGCTGACATATTCATTTTACAACAAAATAAAAAAAAAGAAAAGTTTATTTTCTTTTTTCTACTGCTTTTTCTGATCCTTTTTCTTTTAATCTACTGTCGAAGAATATTTTTAACTCTTGATTATTTCCTGTCATAGCACTAATAACTGATGCCCTCATAAACTGATGTGACGTTTGTTCTGTAACATTTGAAAAATCTAATTCATAGTTTAGCCCTAAGTATTCATCCATACATTCTACACATTCTCTTAAGTATTCTCTAGCAATTCTTCCGTTTCCTTCTCTAAATGGATGGATAATATTTAAATCTTCATAAAAGTCAGAAAGCCATGTTGTAACATCATCTCTTGTTTGAATAGTGGGAAGTTTTTTCTGAAATCTATGCATAGAGTCTTCTAAACTATTATAAATATATTCTGGTCTACAAAATGGGGTATTTCCTTTTGCAATATTTTCATTTCTTGTTTTCCCTGCAAACGGATAGATTCTTTCAAATACTTCTTTATGTAATTCAAAATAATATTTTGGTGTAAATAATTTTTTGGGCTCTGGCACTTTTCTTAATTGAATTGCACTTAGTGCTAATGTTGTGAATGTTCTTTCTGCTTTTTCTAATTCTTCGGGATCTTTTATTTCTAAATAATTTATTAAGACATCTGTCCCAGGATAACAATATCTAGATTGTTCGTCTAGGGCCTCGTCTAAGTGTCCTTTGAAATCCATTTATTTCTCCTTCTTCCTTTCTTGGAGGATTCATAACTTTTTCTAATAATTGATCATATGCTTCTGTAGTTGCAATTCCTCTATATTTCATTAATAAACCTGCAATTATTTGCTTTTCGGTATTTGTTACAAATAACCCTTCAATACCACTGTTTCCTGCTGCTTGTTCTACTCTTTCTTCTACCAGAGTTTTATCAGGCATTTTAACCACCTACTTTCATTCTTTCCTTATTTTTATAATATCATCACTTTCTAATTCTCCTATTAACAAAGAAGAGTGGGGATTGTGTAATTTTTTGTTTTTTAACACTTCTTTTTCGTCGTAATTAGCATAGCAATATTTACAGAAATGACTACATGTATTGTATACTCCTATATCTACCATTTCTATACAATTACATTTGTTTTCTTTACGGGCTTTCCATTTTTTAAATTTTGTTTTGCCAGTTAATTCTTCTGCTAATTCTTTTCCTAGACAGTCCCTTTTTTCAAAGCCATATTCTACCATATTTTCGTCTTCAAAGCAAGTTTGAACTGTCATATTATGTTCTTTTGCTATTGTTGCGAAGCTTGTGCCTAGTTTTTTATAATCTTCTTTGGTTAATGTTTTCGGATTTAATATTTTAATATTTTTTCTTACATTTTTATAATCATCTAAAAAAGAAATAATAATATGTTTTACATATCCTTCTAGGTTGGTACAAAGTCTTTCAAACATTTTTATATGGTAGTCTAATGTATATTTTTGATTTATAAAGATTGGGTCAAATCTAATATATGTATATTCACTACCTATGATTTTAGATATTTTTTTTACACCTTCTATAATATCTTTTTTGTTTGGTAAATTGGGTTCTATATCTTTTAAATATGGTGTTATTGTCGTGTGAAATATGATTGGTTTATCTATTTCTTTTAAATAAGGGATAATAGGTAATGGGTTTTTGGTACAAAACATAATAGCATCTACTTTTTCTAATAGAATTCTACTGACTAGTTTTTTATTGAAGGGATTTCTTACATCAATAAAGCCTTCTTTTAGTCTGTTCATTAGCCATGGTGTATAAAATGCTACAATATCTGTTCTTCCGCTTATATTTAAAATCATAGAGTACCTCCTTTTTTATTATATAAAAAAACCTATACGGTTGTATAGGTTTTATTGTTGTAATTCTGAAGATGCAAATACATAATTATCATCTTCTTTATTAAATGTTAGTTTATATAGACTTCCTTGGTTGATTAATCTATCTTTTGTTAAATCACTTGTCAATTCTGTGGATGTTGCATATCCAACAATTTCTGTTAAGTCTGCGTTTTTGCAGAAAGCATAACGATCATTTAATGTTAATGATTGATTTGTAAATACGATTCTAATATAGATTTCAAGTTTATCGTTTGTTTTTGTGGCTTTTACTACTTTAGATAAGTATGATAGTGAACAAGTTCCACCACATTCTGCACCTTGATATTCATAGACTTCATCTTGTTCATTATATGTGTAGGCAGGACATGAGCTATATGTTTTATGTTCAAATTTATAATCTTTACCAAACGTTTCTTTGATTGCTTGTTCCATATTTTCTTTTGATATTGGAGCATTATTTGTCTTTATTAATTTTGTCATTACAGTTTCATAAGCTAGTTGATTAGAAATGTCCTTTGCTTCTACTTTATTTGTTGTGAAATATGTTTTATAAGTACCACAATAATTATTAATTGCTGAATCTATCTTATCGATAGAGTCTAATACTGTAGAATCTACTGTTTCTATATATTCTTCCTCTTGATTGTCTGTTTCTTTTTCTTCTTTCTTTTCTTCTTTCTTCGTATCTTTTTTATTCTCTTCTATGTATCCTTTGTCAATCAGATAATCTTTTAAGCCATTTTGATAGGCAATAAATCCTAAGCTGACGATTAATGCAAGTAATAGTATTACAATTACAAAATTCTTTTTCATTTTTCAAACCTCTCTTTATTATTACTTTTAGTATACTATTAGATAATGATAATGACAATAGATAATTTTTTTGTTTACACTTTTTCTAAGGCATTCTTTTGATACCAACCGATTGGAGCTGTGGTAGATACCAAGTATGGATATCTTGCGTTTGGTAGAATTCTAGTTATCGTTCCAACAATACCACTTCTTGCTGTGTTACTGCTTCCATCGGAGGAAGCATTTCCTTGTTTTATGGTCCTTACTCTTGTTCCTATGGTTAAATTATTGTTGTCAGAAGATAAAATCAAGTCATCTGATAACCAACCTGCTCCTCGATTAATTAAGTATGGTGCTTTTCTTCCCTCTATTACTCTCGTTATGGTTCCACTATGAATTCTTGATGGAACTAATCCTTCGCCATAACTATTTTTGTATAAATAATTAAATGTTACAACATCTCCGACTTTATATTTTTCTTGTGGTGTTGGTTCTGGAGTTGGAGTTTCTCCAGTAGGATTGGCATACTTATCCCAGGTATCTCTTGTTCCATAGAAATAATCCAAATCCAATCTTTTTGAATATCCTTCTACATAACCGTTTGATGTATATTGCCATAAAATATAGAAAGGCCAGTATTTATTGGTAGGAGGAACTGATGGAGCACCGGTGTTTGCTCCATAACTTGCTATCCAAAGGCCATAGTTTCCTTTTACTACTTCTGTCCAATTATATGTATTAGAAGGATAAGCACTCATATAGATAATAGGCCGTACTTTTGTTTTTTCATAAACGGTTTTTAAGAAGATATTTGCCCAGTTTACGTTCGAAGTATCTACTTCCCAATCTAATACTAGAATAGCTCTTTTGATATAGTTTTTTGCCTTTTCTATAAACCAGTTGGCCTCTTGTTCTGGAGTGTTACCTAAATCTGGTCTTGCATAATGATATAGTCCTATTTTTTTATTACTTCTTAATGCTACATCTAGGTATTCTACATAATTAGGATCTTGATATCCTACTCCTTCTGTTGCTTTTACAATGACAAAATCAATATCTAAATTTTCTATCTTTATTCCATCTTGATATCTAGAAATATCAATTCCTTTTAACATATTCTCACCTCCTACCATATTATATAGAATATATAAAAAAGAAATCATTTTAGGTATCATGATTTCTTTTTAAATCTTTTTTATGATACAATGAGTTTGGTGATTGTATGAAAAAAGTAAAGAATTTAGTAGAACGATATTGTATTTTTATTCTTATATTTTTGATAGTTGGGATTTTCGTCCACTTACCGTTGTTTACGAAAAATATATTAACGGCAGATGTTTTATTAAATACTAATTATTATGATGGATATTCTTGGGAAATTTCCCTTGGAAGATTTGGGTTATACATAATTGGACTTTTGAAAGGTTTTTACGTATTTCCGCAAATTGAAATATTCTTGTCATTGTGTTTGCTACTAGCTAGTACTATTTTATTATTTGAACTATTTTCTATTAAAAACAAGATCGTACAAATTATGATTGGGCTTGTTGTGGTATGTAGTCCTATTGTATCTAGTACTTTGCTTTTTCATTATTGTTGTTTTCCTTATACTCTTGCTTTCTTTTTTGGAATTAGTGCTATTTATTTATTTTATAAAAGTAGGAAAAAGATTTGGAAATACTTAATACCGGTGTTTCTTATTTCGATTAGTTTAAGTATGTATCAAGCTTATCTGGCGATTCCTTGTACTTTGATGTTATTTTATTCTGTCTATCAAATCTTTGAAAAGAAATTTTCTGTTCGTCAGTTTTTTATTTCTATTGGTATTATTTTAAGTGGTACTCTTCTTTATTTTATTTTGATGAAGCTTTCTTTATTTGTTTTTCATATTGATATGAATAGTTACCGAGGAGCTAATTCTTTTGGTATTGATACTCTTCTTCAAATACCTAGTAGAATTGTTACTAGTTATGTTTCTTTTTATCAATTTTATTTTACAGATAGGATTGTTAATAATTCTAATGTAGGGATGTTCTTTTTTAATTTTATTTTCTTTTTATTATTTGTCATTGGAGTTATCTATTTTATTTGGTCTAAACATTTATCTTGGAAAGAAATTCTTGGTATTGTCATTTTATTTCTTCTTGTTCCTTTAGGTATCTGTTGTGTTACTGTTATTTTACCTGATACTTCTTTACAATTACTAATGAGCAGTGGATTTTTATTAGTATTTTTCTTTTTTGGATATCTTGTACAAGAAAAGAAAGTTTTATATACTTTAAGTTCTCTATTGTTGCTTTTTATGATACGTGGTTATTTGATTCAAGTAGAGGCTACTTATCAAAAGTTGGATAGTACTTTTCAAGCTACTTACCAAGTTGCTAGTAATATTTATCAAGATATTTCAAAATATGATTCTGATGTTGTGATGATTGTTGGTAAAGTTGAGGCCGAATCTTCTAATTCAGATTCTACGTATGGATTTGTTGCAAACTACCCTTTGTTTTGGGATGAATATACCAATCAAAAAAATGGTTGGAGTCGTTTTATGAAATATTATATTGGTCATTCTATTTCTTATGTTGATTATGAAACTTATAGAGACATTCTTGCTAGTGAAGAATATCAAGATATGAATTTTTATCCTAAAAAAAATAGTATAAGAGAAATTAATGATGTTTTGGTCGTTAAAGTCAAATAAAAAAGTCCGTAATGGACTTTTTTAGTGTCTTTTTCCTTTTGATCCTTTAGCAAGTGATAATTCTTTTTCTACATCAAAGTTAGGAATATGAGTCATTCCTGTTCTATTTAAAGTGTCTATTTTAGCGTTTAATAAGGACCAGAAAGCTCCATTTTCTTTGATTTCTTGACCAAGGATATCATGATATTTTAAGTTGGTTGCTCCTTCTTCGTTTGGCATATAAAAATCAAATGTTAAAGAATTAGCGTTTTCTATTATGTTGATTACAAAGTCAAAGTCATTTTGCAATTCTTCTCCTACAAAATATAAAATAGATGGGGAAATTCCTGATTGAGAAGATACTTCTCTCATTAACTTTTTATCCTCTCGTTTTTCTTTGGAAACCAAACTTAATAATATCGGAGCATTTACTGCTAGTAATTTTACGTTTTCTTCTTGATCTCTAATTTCTTGAGAAAAATAATAAAGCCAGCCACTGAAATTATGAAAATTATCTGGATTAGTAAGAATGGCTTGATACGTATCTGGGTCTTCTAGGATTTGTTTTACTTGCTCTAATTCTTCTTCTGAATTATCACTGACCCATATTTCTTCATGATTTGGTGTCTTTTCTATTCTTATTTTGGCATTCATAAGAATTTCTAGCTTTTCTTGTAGTGTTTTATCTTTTACTTGTTCTGGTTCAATAAATTTTGTTTCTTTTTGTTCTTTGGTTAATTCTTGCATTATTGTTTTATAACTTGGAAGCTCTACGTAAACCGCTTCGTTGGTTGCGATTGGTTTCTCTTTTCTTTTATCGATTCCTAATCCCATTATGCCAGTACAAAACTCGATTACAGATTCTAATTTTCCTTGATATAGTGGATCAATGATTAATTCTTCTACCATTTCGTCACTTTTTTCTGGATTTATGATTGAATGAGGAATCATTACTAAAGATGGTGCTCTGTTAGCATAGATATTCCAGTTTCGGTTAAAAAAAGAAATTACTTTGGTTTGGTCACTTGGTGAAAAACTCCTGTCTGCCATTAAGGTTTCTAGATTTTTTCTAGCACTTTCATAATCTCTTTTTACAAAAGCATATTTATCATATTTTTCTATTGGATTAAATGGAAAACCAGCACCAGTAAATTGTGAAAACCATTCAGGAGAAGATATTCCATAATAATAAGATACATCCGGGGTTGTAGAATAAGAAACTTTTCCTTTACAATTTAATTGTTGCCAACCAAATATTAAACTAACTTGATATTTTTCAAACAACTTATTCATATCATCTAGTTCTTCTTGAGATGCAAATTTTTCAGTAGGATCTAGACCATAATTTTTTATACTGTCTAAACAGTAACTATTACAGGCGTGAAAATAATAGCCATTTTCTAATAGATTTTTTATCACTTCTTTATAAAGCTTTGTTTTTACTTCTCTCTTTTGTGCTTCTTGTCTTGATAGATGATTTTTTTCTAATAAAGCATCCATCATATACTTTCTTACTTTATCATTTATATTATTTTTAGATAAGAATAAAGTCGTAGATGAAAGCAGTTCTTTTAACTCTTTTGCTGTTTGATATAGAAATTGATTCATTCTATTTTCATCTATTTTATGATTGGTTTCTTCCATTAACATTGAGAATATAATGGCATTGGATAGCATATATTCTATAATTTTTATATTATTTCTATCATTGCCTCTTTTTATTACTTCTTTTAATGGAGATAATGCTTCATAAAAATTAGGTGATGTTAAATAGTTTGATAGCATCATATCCGTCTCTCCTTACTGACTTTGTTTTTTTATTTTTTCTACTATTATTGTAATAAATATCGTTATAATTCCTAGTATGGATATCCAAGCATATTCTGTTTTCGGTTGGTAAGTAATATTCATATTATTGATTGCTTGTTCTAATTTCTTTTTATTCTTTTTATCTGTTGTTGCTAGTACTACGATATTATCTTTTTTTATCATTACATTATAAGAATCTGTTGTAGTTCGTAGGTCTTGATAATCAAATAGTTTTAAGTCCTGCTCTATCTTTGCATCTTCTTTGATACTTGTTATCGTTGTCTCTACTGCTTGTTCAAGATATTCTTTGTTCTTGTATTTTGTATAAGTAATATAATAAGGACAACCATAGTCCATACTAATTAGTTGTGTTTTTATATTTTCATCGGCTGTTGTTTGTTCAAAGTTAATGTCACAATGATCTTTGGCTATTGTCTTTTTAAATTCAGTTGCAGATATTTTATTACCTGGTGTCAGTATTATCATTAGACAAACACCAAGTATTGTTATTAATTTACCTAATGTTATAAAAATTGTGTATATTTTCTTCATTTTATACTTTTTTCTCCTTTTTTACTAATGACATAATTACATAAACAACTGTTCCGATTCCTGTCACAACTAAAATAATGATTCCAACAACTAGCATAGCAATATACTCTGTTGCGATTTTATTTCTAATATTTAGATTGCTAATTACTTGATTTAATCTATCTTTTTCAGATGCTTTTGTACTAGCAGCCACTAACATATCATCTTTTACAATTAATACATTATATGTACTTCCTGTTGTGGTTACTTCTTTATAATCATTTATATTAATATTTACTCTACTATTGGCTGAAGTATCATTTTGAATACTATTTACTGCGTTATTTACAAATTGATTTTGATACGTTGCACTATTAAATTCCATATATACCATTTGATAAGGGCAAGAAGAGTCATTACTTTGTATATAACTGTTTACACCTTCTTGATTCTTTATTTCGTTTGTAATTTGGCAGCCATCTTCTGTAAGCTTTTGTTTAAACTCTTCTGCTGTTATTTTGTTACCACTATCTTTGGTAAACATCAATAAAGCTCCTCCTATGGTTAAACATAATCCTAATACAATGCCAATCACAAATACAATTACAGCAACAATTCCTTTTTTGGTACTCATACTACTTTTCTCCTTCAAATACAATTTTATTTTCTTCTTCTTTTTGTAAAATT
>ULXR01069042.1_pt1 | contig 18912 bp, 15 predicted proteins | sample 1961511 | NCBI WGS metagenome assembly ULXR01 (sample SAMEA4835844, study PRJEB28245) | human gut metagenome | biome: gut microbiome; material: fecal sample | place: Denmark | collected 2008 | reverse complement strand
ATGAGTCATATAACAAATTAATCTATATAATGTCTATTAAAGATACCTGTCAGTTTCTTTTTATTCCTTTTCAGGAGAGAGAATTCAGACCAGTTCTTCAATCAAGGAACAAAAAGCTTGAATTCCCTGATGGTTTACATCTGCATTCTTCAGCTCTTCCAGCAAATGAAGTGATTTATCTTTCTGATTCAATCCCCAGTAGCCCAAAGCCATCATATATTTGCAATGGATTACATTTCTGATATTCAAATCATCTTCCCAAATCAACAGATCAGGCAAAGAAACAGCAAAATAATCAATACGCACTTTGTCAAACAAATGCTTTTCTCCATAAGCTACCAATTTATGGAAGCGGCTGTTAGCTTCTTCTTCACGGCCCAGCTTCAATAAAGCCATACCCTGATAGAAGATCTTGTCAGGTTTCTGGTCATTGTAATAAATGGCAGCAACCGGTTCGGTCGGACCTTGTACAGCCTGTTCCCAGCAAGACTTCGCATTCTCCAGGTCACCCATCTGCTGATAAGCACATCCCATCAAGTAATAGAAGTCATTTTCCTGAGCTCCCTGCAGCTTTCCTTCTCCCAAATGATGCGGATAAACCAGACATTCCTTCAGCCAGTTCAAGGCTTCTGTCGAATGTTTCTCCTGCAGACATTTCTTCGCCAGTTCCACACGGGCTATCTGATATTGGGCAGGCACTTTTCCTTCACCACCTTCCCAAGGATGGAAGATCCGTGCATCCAGCAACTTGCGAGCCTCTTCATATTCACCAACCTGATTCAGCAAAGTTATCTGTTCCAGATACAAATCATCTCGCTGGGCAATCAATTGAGAGTTCTTTCGAAGGAAAGCCAGACGTTCTGCATGCGGACGGCCAAGTCTCTTATACAACTGATCAAGCTCCATCAGCACACGGGCATCGGATGAATCCAGAGCAAAGGCTTTTTCCATGCACTGCAATGCCTCTTCCGTACGCTGTTGCTTATTGAAATAAGCCAAAGCCAGGTTACGCCATGCGGACGGGAACTGATTATCCAGTTCTACAGAAGTTTCCCATTCGCGGACAGCCAGGTCATATTGACGTTTGTCATACCACAAATTGCCCAGATAATAATGAGCTTTGGCATCTTGTGAGTTATATTGTGTTGCACATTCCAGCGCAAGAATATCTTCCAGACGATTCGGGAAACAATAATCCGGACAAGCAGCTGCTGCATTCTTGAATGCTTCTTCCTCCAGATGCAAACCTCCCTGTACACTGCACCAGCCGATATAATAATGAGTCATCGGAGTGGCGAAGCCTCCAGAAACGGTCTGATTCAAGACATCAACAGCCTCTTTCCAACAGCCGGCAGCCGCATAGTCTAATGCCAATTCATGATAGTTGTTAGCTTCCTCACGCATCAGCTCCTTCCATGCAGAAAGATCACTCTCCGACTGAGTCAGAAGGAAACGTTCATAAAGGCAACCGAAATTGAAGCGATCCAACTTCAGTGATTCTGCAATCAGTTGAAGAGCTTCTTCAGAACGGTTTTCATAACGCAGAACTACCGTTTTCAAATGACGTGCCTTATGGTTATGCCAGTTTCTGATCAGTGAACGGTCTGCTTCCTCCAATGCATCATCCCAACGACGCTGCAATGCTGAAATCTGGGCACAGGCAAAATAACCTGCACCCTGCCAGGCTCCATTCCAACAAGCCTTATAGAAGCGATTATAAGCCTCATCATATTTACCCTGATATTTCAGGACAAGTCCCAGGTTGTACAAAGGCTCACCATCATAAGGATTCGGATTACGCTTCAGCTGGGTCTTTATTGCCTGACGCAAATAAGTCTCAGCCTTCTGGAAACGTCCTTTTCTCAAATACCATAATCCCAAAGCATTATTATTGCGCACATCTGTCGGATCGCGTCTGAGTGCTTCTTCGTAATAAGCTACCGGATTATAAGTTGCATGACGATACTGCTCCAGATGCAAGCCGGTAAGATAAAGCTGTTCTGTTGTAGCTATTTCATGCGGAAGCAAAGCCGGTTCAGCCGGTTCGGGTATAGATTTAACTTCATCCGGTTCGCATTGCCAGCCAAGCACCTCACGTCCACCCGACAGCAGACTCAAGTGCAAATCCTGGAAGCGGACATTGCCAATCTCTACTGACTGTTCAAATACCTCTTCCGGTGACAGAGTCTGTTCCTGATCAAACAATACCTGATTACCCGCAACAAGACGAATACGTATAAGTTGTCTTGAAGTAGCAAAAATCTTCAGACGTACACTTGATTCTCCCTCCTGTTCTACATTCAACAGCAGATCCTTGCTAGCATTCTTCACAACACCCAACTCACGGTACGGAAGGAAGTACTGCACAAAGCTCTTTTCTTCATAAGGCTGCAACCAGGTAAAGTCAGGCTGATTATCAGTATAAACTCCCGCCATCAGTTCGATATATGGTCCATCCTCATCGGTAAGATTACGGTCCCATGCGCGTCCGAAATCACCATTTCCCCAGGTCCATTGTTTCTTTCCGGGTGATACATGATGGTTTGCCACATGCAATACACCGGCATGTGTATCGTTTTCATAACCACCCACAAAGTTGAAACGAGAATTAATAGCCATATAAGATGTCGGTACAGGAAGATTCCGGTAATTGGAAATATCAACTCCTGCCGAATAATCAATCTTATAATATGTTCCCGTAGCTATCGGGAAAGTGGAAACATCACGTTTTCCGTGGTCAAATACGGCATTTACATCAGGCGGGAAAACACTTTGGTAATGGTCATTGACTGCTACTGCCGGATTAGCCCACCACAAGAAAGTCTGAGGTGTTTCTGTACGGTTGTATAACACGCCTTTAATCTCAAGGAATGCCTTTCCCGGACGAAGTGTAAATCCGGCCATACCTTTCTGATGGAACATCCGTTCCGTTTCGCTCACCCATACTGTTACGCTTCCATCTTCAAACTCCTCGATATCACAGTCCACCGGCATAAAAGTACTCGGGCGATGATGCTGCGGCCAGTTAAATTCAATACCACCTGAAATCCAGGGACCAACCAAACCAACAAGTGCCGGTTTGATCACATGGTTATAATAAACAAAATGCCGTTGTTTAATCTTATCATACGCCATCTGCACGCGTCCTCCCAATTCCGGAAGAATCATGATTTTCAGATATTCATTTTCAAGAAAAACAGCATTGTAAGTATGATCTTTCTTTTCATCTGAAATACGTTCGATAACAGGGTAAGGATAAACGACACCGCTACTTCCCTGATAAACGCGATTTTCCAGAAACATCGGATTCTTTTCGGGCTTTCCCACTTCATAGGTCGGAATCACCACTTGTTCTTTCCACGCTTTAACCATAAATATAATAAGTTTTTAATATCAAGATTCTCTACAGATCGGCCTGTTCCGGCCGAAAGAATAATTCTTTAAATCAATTCACGTTCCAGTTTCTCCAATGATTTTCCTTTTGTTTCCGGCAGGCGGCAATATAAAAAGACATAACTTACCGCGCAAATCAATGCATAGATCCAGAAAGTACCACTACTACCTAATGAAGCATTCAGCAGAGGGAATGTATAAGTCAGCGTGAAACATCCGATCCACAAAGCAAAGGTTGCCGTAGCCATAACCACTCCTCGCACACGGTCCGGGAATATTTCAGAAAGCAAAACCCAGGTTACAGGTCCCAGTGACATGGCATAGCAAGCGATCGCCAGTACCACCAACAGAACCATAAAGAAACCGCTCAACTGAAAATAATAGCAAGCACCAAGAATCAGATAAATGCCTCCCAGTCCACCGGCTCCCAACAACATCAAAGCCCGACGTCCCCAGCGGTCAACCGTATAGATCGCAACAAATGTAAAGACAACATTGGCAATACCTGTCACCACAATATTAAACAAGACATCTCCCAAAGCGAAACCAGCCGACTGGAAAATTTCCTGTGCATAATTAAATATGACATTGGTTCCGCACCATTGCTGGAATACAGCAACCACAATACCTAACAACAAAACTCTCCGATAAGGACGGCTGAAAAGCAATTTCAGCTTTCCGGAAGATTCTGTTGATGAAACAGATGAGCCGGTCAAAGTCTGTATCTCTGTCAAGGCATATTGAGGACCGCCAATATGTGAAAGCACTTCCTTTGCTTTCTCCAGACGTCCTTTCAGAAACAACCAGCGGGGACTTTCCGGAATAAAGAAAGCCAGCAGGAAAAAAACAGCTGCAGGAAAAACAGCTCCCCAGAACATCCAGCGCCATCCCATCTGCCCATTCCATGAAGCCAGGATATCAGCGCCGGTAAATTCGGCAGGAATAGGATCTGCAATCAGCCAGTTGGTTACCTGAGCTCCCAATATTCCCAGCACAATAGTCAGCTGATTCAACGAAACCAGCTTTCCGCGCACTGAAGCCGGTGCAACTTCTGCTATATACATCGGAGAAAGATTGGAAGCTATACCAATTCCTATACCTCCTAAAAAACGAGCAAATAAAAACAGAGTAAAAGTATGTGCAGCGCCTGTTGCATAAGCTGAAATCAGAAAGATTATAGCTGCAACCAGCAACAACGGACGACGTCCATATTTATCAGCCATAAATCCGGTAATCATTGCACCAATCAGACAGCCCAGCAGAGCAATACTCATGGCCCAACCTTGCATAGAAGGTATATCTGCGATTCCGAAATACAATTCATAAAAAGGTTTGGCACCTCCAATGACAACCCAGTCATATCCAAACAGAAGTCCTCCCATTGCCGAAACAAGACAAATGAAATAAACAAAACCTTTGTTGTATGTTTTCATAAGTTATAGTGATTTTTGATTCTGTTGCAAAGGTAGTCTGGCACAAAGGAATATAAAATAGAATTTACGAGCGAACGAATGGACAATATTATGATTCACGAGAAAAGACTTCCGAAAACTAAAAAACGGATAGCCGCAGAAGAAATCTCTTCCGCAGCTATCCGCTCTTATTCTATATATAATCTGACTGAAGACTTATCCCCGCAACTGCTTATCCATAGCAGCAGCAGCACGACGTCCGTCACCCATTGCCAGAATTACCGTTGCTCCACCCCGGACAATATCTCCTCCGGCATAAATGGTAGGTATAGAAGATTGCATGTCTTCATTAACCGCAATGGTTCCTTTCCGGCCCAGTTCAAGTCCCGGAATAGAATTGGGAACGATCGGATTAGGAGATACACCTACACTCACAATGGCCATGTCAATATCAATTGTTTCAACAGCACCCGGAATAGCAACAGGGCTACGGCGTCCGGAAGCATCCGGTTCACACAATTCCATCTTCTGGAGTACTACCTGTTTCACTCTTCCTTTTTCATCAGCAATATATTCAATCGGATTATGCAAAGTCAGGAATTCCACACCTTCTTCCTTGGCATGTTTCACTTCTTCCAGACGGGCAGGCATTTCAGCTTCTGAACGACGATAAATGATCATTGCTCTTTCTGCTCCCAGACGGCGTGCCGTACGGACGGAATCCATTGCTGTATTTCCACCACCGATAACCGCAACACGCTTACCGAATGTAACCGGTGTATCCGAATCTTCGCTGGCTGCATCCATCAAATTAACACGAGTCAGATATTCATTGGATGACATAATGTTAATGGAGTTCTCTCCCGGAATATTCATAAAGTTGGGCAATCCGGCACCGGAAGCAACAAAGATACCTTTATAGCCTTCATCCTCCAGATCTTTCACGCTGATTGTCTTGCCGACAATACAGTCCTTGACAAACAGAACTCCCATCTTTGAAAGATTTTCGATTTCTACATCTACAATCTTATTCGGCAGACGGAATTCCGGAATACCATATTTCAATACACCACCGATTTCGTGCAATGCTTCAAAAACAGTTACTTCATATCCCAGCTTGGCCATGTCTCCGGCAAAAGAAAGACCTGCAGGACCGGAACCGACAACAGCAACCTTAATGCCATTCTTTGAAGCAATTTCCGGAACAGAAATCTGTCCGCTTTCACGTTCGTAGTCGGCAGCAAAACGTTCCAGGTATCCGATAGCCACAGCCTCATGTCCCATCTTCAGATGAATACATTTTGACTCACACTGCTTTTCCTGCGGACAAACTCGTCCACATACTGCCGGCAAAGCACTGGTCTGCTTCAACACACGTGCAGCTTCCAGGAACTCACCCCGCTCGATATTCTTGACAAATGCAGGAATATTGATGCCGACAGGACATCCTTGCATACAAGACGGATTGGCACAATCCAGACAACGCTTAGCTTCTGTCAGTGCCTGCTCTTCATTCAATCCCAGGTTTACTTCTTCTTTACGACTGTGAGAACGATATTCCGGCTCCAGCTCATTCATCTTTACACGAGGAATAGCCGTACGTTCTTTCGGTTTCATAGACTTACGCAATTCTTCACGCCAGGGTGCCGTACGGTCATCTGCGGGTTTCACAGCTTCGCAAGTCTCTGATGCTTCATGTTCCAACTTATGAATTTCCTCACGTTCAATATCGCGGAAGGCACCCATACGCTTCAACATTTCATCAAAGTCCACCTGGTGTCCATCAAATTCAGGACCATCAACACATACAAACTTGGTCTTTCCGCCAACAGTGATACGGCAGGCACCGCACATACCGGTACCGTCAACCATGATTGTATTCAGCGACACTTCTGTCGGAATCTCATACTTCTTGGTCAACAGACAAACAAACTTCATCATAATGGCAGGACCAATGGCAAAACATTTGTCCACCTTTTCACGCTTGATAACTTCTTCCACACCTTCCGTTACCAGTCCTTTCTTGCCATACGATCCGTCATCGGTCATAATAATTACCTCATCCGAACTTTCACGCATTTCCTTCTCCAGGATAATCAATTCCTTGGTACGTCCGGCCAATACAGTAATCACACGATTTCCTGCAGCCTTCAATGCCTGCACAATAGGCAACATCGGAGCTACACCTACACCACCTCCGGCACAAACTACCGTACCGAAATTGTCAATATGCGTTGCTTTTCCCAGCGGGCCTACCACATCCGTAATATAATCACCCTCATTCAATTCACATAAACGGGTTGAAGAAAGTCCGACTTCCTGCACCACCAGGGTAATAGTTCCTTTAACGGGGTCAGCAGCAGCAATAGTCAAAGGCATACGTTCACCTTTTTCTCCTACACGGACAATCACAAAGTGACCAGCCTTACGCGACTTGGCAATTAACGGTGCATCAACGACCAGTTTAAAGACCTTTTCTGAGAAATGTTCTTTTGAAATAATTTTATTCATTTCTTTATACGATAAGTTAGTTATTTTTCTTATATGTTGGCTTTTAGATAATTTTTCGCAAAGGTAAGATAAAAAAACTAGATACTCAACGTGAGTCTGCAAAAATCAACAGAAAAACCTGAAACACATGGGGTCCATGAATTTCTGACGGAAGCATTTCTTCTATTTCCGAAAAAAATCCTACCTTTGTTGAGATGATTTCAACATCAGCCCATTATAAAAAGGCATCAAACCTATAAACCTAATAAGAACAAGATGAAAATGAACAAAATGCTTACGCTGGTCTGCGGACTGGCATTGGGAAGCCACCTTGCGGCCCAACAACCACGCTATGAACTGATCTGGCAAGAAGACTTTAATGGCAGTACCTTCGACGAAAAGTACTGGACCAAAATTCCCCGTGGAAATGCAGACTGGTGCAGACACATGTCGGATGAACCTTCTCTGTACGAAGTAAAAGACGGAAACCTGATCCTGAGAGGAAAAGTCAATGACGGCATTGTACCACAAGATACCGCACGTTACATCACCGGCGGACTTTACACCAAAGACAAAAAGACCATTACTCACGGAAAAGTTGAAATCAAAGCCAAACTTCAGGCTGCTCAGGGAGCATGGCCGGCTTTCTGGATGCTTCCCAACACCGGAACATGGCCCAACGGAGGAGAAATTGATATCATGGAACGGTTGAACCATGACTCCATCGCTTACCAAACCGTACACTCCTATTACACTTATGTACTGAAAGAAGAGAACAACCCGCCCCACGGAGGTATCGGAGCCATCAATCCGGATGATTACAATGTATATGCCGTAGAGATTCTTCCGGACAGTCTGGTTTTCTCCATCAACGGAAACCATACATTCACTTATCCCCGCATAGAGACGAACAAAGAAGGTCAGTTCCCCTTCGGTACACCTTATTATATATTAATAGACATGCAAATTGAAGGAAGCTGGGTAGGAAAAGCCAACCCTGCCGAATATCCGGTTGAAATGCAGATAGACTGGGTCAAAGTATACAGCTTAAAGCCCTAAACATACACACCAGGTACAGACAAAATCGGGATGCAGCAAATAACGGATCTGAAACAAACGATGATGACCGGTCCGGTATTCTGCTCCCGACAATGTACCGGTCTCACCAACTTCAAAGGGCATCACTCTCAAATGTTCTACGAAATCCACCTCCTGACAACCCAGAACTTTATACAAGGTTTCTTTAGCAGACCAGTGTATCAGCAGCTGACTGAGCATCTCTTCCGGTGACAGACTGTCCCGATGAGGAATCTCTTCCGGGTGAATAAACCGGCTCATTACTTTCCGAACCCGCTCCGTACATTGTTCTATATCCATCCCCACCTCGGCAGACAGATGAAGTCCGACGGCTACATATCCTTTCGTATGAGAAATCGTCAGCTGAAACAAATGTCCTTCCACATAAGGTTTACCGGAAGACTCATGCAAAATATGATATTCCTTTCCGGTTAACGTTTTCAGTAATACCCGAACCGCCAGATATTCCATCTTGCGCCCCTGCGCCTTCAATGAGTCCAGCTCGACGTCATAAGGCAGTCCCCCGGTCAGCATTGCCCGCAACTCTTCTGCAGACTCACTGACTTTCCAGATTCCCCACTCTGCGTCTCCTTCTTTCCAATGTCGGTAAAGCGGCATCTCTTCAAACTTTATTTTTCAGATTCCACAGCTTCCTTCTCCGGTCGGGAACAGATTGACACCTTTACTTTCAGAATGCGGCGTGCATCCATTTCCAACACTTCAAAACGGAAATACTGGTATGTGATGACCTCATGTAGGGAAGGGAATTCCCCTTTCAGTTCCAGCAGAAGTCCGGCCAGGGTATCGGCATCTCCCTCCACCGTTTCAAATACATCTGAATCGATTTTTAGAATCTTATAAAAATCACTCAGCAATGTCTTGCCTTCGAATACGTAGGTGTCATCAGCCAGTTTCACATAAGTGCGTTCTTCTTCATCATACTCATCGTTGATTTCTCCTACGATTTCTTCTATAATATCTTCCATCGTTACCAATCCCGATGTTCCTCCAAATTCATCCACAACAATAGCGATATGAATCCGGTTTATCTGGAAGTCGCGCAACAAATCATCAATCTTTTTGGTCTCCGGAACAAAGTAGGCCGGACGTATCAGGTTCTGCCATTTAAAATCATCCCCCCGATCCAGATAGGGCAGCAAATCCTTGATATACAGAATTCCCTTCACATTATCCCGGTTTTCCTGATATACAGGTATACGAGAATATGCATTCTCAACAATACATTTCAATACCTCGGAATAAGAAGACTCAATATCCAGATCCACCATATCCAGACGGGAAGTCATCACTTCCTTGGCTGTTTCCTCTCCGAAACGGATAATACCTTCCAGCATATTCGTTTCTTCGGATATCTCACTTTTATCCGTCAGTTCCAGTGCCTGCGACAATTCATCCACCGACAAGTTACACTGCTTTTTTCTTTTCTGGGCCACACGATTGATAACAAAGGTGGAACGGACCAGCAGGTTCGACAAAGGACGAAAAACAGAAAGCAATACCCAAATAACCGGAGCAGCCTTACGGCAGAATGACAAAGTATGCTGGGCCGAATAAATTTTCGGCATAATTTCGCCAAAAAGCAATAAAAGGAAGGTCAGAATAACGGTGATCACCAGAAATTCGAGAATTTCGGCCCCGCCAAAGTCTATCACGCTGGCAAAGAAATAATTGCACAACATGATAATCGTAACGTTTACAAAATTATTAGAGATCAGAATGGTAGCCAGAAGCCGTTCGGAATCATCCAGCAACACTTTTATACGTTTGTCTACCGCATGATTTTCCTCTTCGATTTCATTACGATCTGCCGGCGAAAGCGAAAAGAACGCAATCTCAGATGCCGAAACAAAACCTGAAGCATACAATAACAACAAAGCTAAAACCAAAGCCACAATTGCTCCTGCTGAAGGAGCAAAGAGGGTCACATCATTACATAAATCCGCCAAGCGGCATAAATACGAGTCTGGGTCCAAGGATTATAAATTTAGTTAAACAATCAAATTAGAACGGCAAGTCATCCGACATCTCCCCTGCGGGTGCAGATTGAGCCGCGGATCCCTGCTGTACAGGCTGTGCGCCCGAAGGCTGAGCCGGTGCAGACTGAGGAGCCTGCTGAGACTGGCGAGGCGAAGAAAGCATTTCCATATTATCGCCGAAAATCTCTACAACATAACGTTTCACTCCGTTCTGGTCATCATAAGAACGTGAACGGATTTTCCCCTCAATATAGAGTTTGTCTCCTTTGCGGACATATTTCTCTGCTGTTTCTGCCAGTCCGCGCCACAATACGATGTTATGCCATTCAGTACGTTCCGGCACCTGTGTTCCATTTGCCAGCGTATAACCGCGGTCTGTTGTAGCCAAAGGAAAAGTAGCTACTGCCACACCTGAATCCAAATATCTTACATCGGGATCTTTTCCGACATTACCGATCAACTGTACCTTATTCAATGACATAATCTTATCGTTTTATCTAATTTTAGGTTCCAAAAGTAACGAAAAAAAATGAGATATCAAGCGAGACACCGGAAATTTGTGCAGATCTTCTTCCCGGATGCGCTGAAAACCGTCCAAAAACGCATCTTCATTTTCCAGAACCACCTCATAACAGGAAGCATACACCACCCGATGCGAAAGCACATGTTTCACTCCGCTTTCCACCAGACGGATCCTTTTAACAGCCTGCCCGCCTAACAACTTGTTCCATTCCGGCAAAGCAAACAGCTCTGACTCATCAGGCTTTTCCGGAGTTTCTATCAAGGGAAACTCATACAGGTTCTGCCAGATATCTCCCGCACCGCGCTTATTTATAAAGGTATATACGCCCGCACGCACGTAAATATACGAAAAATAACGATTCACCGTCTTTACCTTATGAGATTTCCGGGGCAACTCCTCCACCCGCTTGTCACGTAATGCCACACAACTGTCAGCCAGCGGACAAACCTGACAGTCCGGTGAAGCCGGCACACACTGCAAAGCCCCGAAATCCATGATAGCCTGATTGTAAACAGCCGGGTGCTTCCGGTCGAGAAGCTGATCCGCCAGCTGCGCAAACAGTTTCTTTCCGGCAGCGGTATCTATCGGTTCATCCACACCCATCCAGCGCGAAAGCACCCTGTATACGTTTCCATCGACCACGGCACAAGGCATATCATAAGCAAATGAGCAGATAGCTGCTGCCGTATAATCACCCACTCCCTTCATGGCACGCACTTCCTTATATGTTTCGGGCAGTCTTCCCCGGCCAGCAAGTGAACGGGCAGCCTCATGCAAATTGCGGGCACGCGAATAATATCCCAGTCCCTGCCACATTTTCATCACCTCGTCTTCATGTGCTTCAGCCAGACTGCATACATCGGGAAAACGCTCAATGAAACGGCAATAATAAGCATAGCCCTGCGCCACCCGCGTCTGTTGCAGGATAATTTCCGAAATCCAGATCCGGTAAGGATCCTTTGTCTCGCGCCAGGGAAGCTCCCGGCGGTGCTGTTCGTACCATCTGATCAAGCTCTCACTAAACTGATTTACACTCATACCACTTCTTTAAAACTGTTTTTTTGAGCAAAAATAGGAATTTTGATACCTTCAGACACACTTTTTACAAAATTTGTTCGGAATATATTTTTCAGAGTACGAGAAAAGCTATATATTTGCAGACCAAAAATTTAAGATAACGTATAACAATAATTATTAGCGAAATGACTAAAGCAGATATTGTAAACGAAATTGCCAAAAACACTGGCATTGACAAAGCCACAGTACTGACAACTCTGGAAGCGTTTATGGATTCAGTAAAGGATTCTTTGTCAAAAGACGAAAACGTATACCTGAGAGGTTTTGGCAGTTTCATCGTCAAGAAAAGAGCTCAGAAAACTGCTCGCAACATCTCCAAGAATACAACTATCATCATTCCGGAACACAATATTCCGGCATTCAAACCTGCCAAGACTTTTACATTGTCAGTAAAAAAATAAATTAACACTAGTATTAACCCTATAAAATTTTGAAGCTATGCCAAGCGGAAAGAAAAGAAAAAGACATAAAATGTCTACTCACAAACGTAAAAAAAGACTAAGAAAGAACAGACATAAAAGCAAAAAATAATTGTTAGTCTGTCCGACTTCAATAAAGAACAAACTTGCAAAGCTCCTACTAGTCTTTCAGGTTTGTTCTTTGCGTATTAGTCAAGAAAAAACGCGGATTCTGCTCCTTGCATAATCCGCGTAATTCTAGAATCTCAGTTATAACTTTTAAAACTAAGTAACAAGTGACAAGCGAATTAGTAGTAGACGTACAGCCCAAAGAGATTTCTATCGCACTTCTTGAAGACAAGAACCTGGTGGAACTCCAAAAAGAAGAACGCAATCTTTCTTTTTCAGTGGGTAACATGTACGTGGGCAAAGTTAAAAAAATCATGCCCGGACTGAACGCCTGCTTCGTAGATGTCGGTTTCGAGAAAGACGCTTTCCTTCACTACTTAGACTTAGGACCACAATTCCATTCGTATCAGAAGTATCTCAAGCAAGTCGTAAGCGACAGAAAAAAACTGTCCCCCATTACGAAAGCTTCCATGCTCCCCGACATCGAAAAGGACGGATCCATTTCGAATGTCCTGCAGCAAGGTCAGGAAGTTATTGTACAGATCGTCAAGGAACCTATCTCAACCAAAGGTCCGCGCCTGACATGCGAACTCTCATTCGCAGGCCGTTATCTGGTACTTATACCTTTCAATGATAAGGTTTCCGTATCACAAAAAATTAAATCGAATGAAGAACGTGCCCGCCTCAAACAGCTGTTACAAAGCATCAAGCCTAAAAATTTTGGCGTGATCGTACGAACTGTTGCCGAAGGAAAGCGCGTTGCCGAACTCGATGCCGAGCTGAAAGTCTTGCTGAAACATTGGGAAGAAACCATCACCAAAGTACAAAAGGCCACCAAGTTGCCTTCACTCGTGTACGAAGAGACAAGCCGTACCGTAGCCATGCTGCGCGATCTGTTCAACCCGTCGTATGAAAACATTTATGTCAACGACGAAGCCGTGTACAACGAAGTGAAAGATTATGTAGCGCTTATCGCCCCTGAACGGGTAAACATTGTCAAGCTATACAAAGGCCAGCTTCCCATCTTTGACAACTTCGCCATTACCAAACAGATCAAATCCTCGTTTGGAAAAACTATTTCCTACAAAAGCGGAGCTTATCTGATCATTGAACACACCGAGGCATTGCACGTGGTAGACGTGAACAGCGGCAACCGTTCCAAGTCTGGAAACGGACAGGAAGCCAATGCACTGGATGTGAACCTGGGCGCAGCCGATGAGTTGGCGCGTCAGCTCCGGTTAAGAGACATGGGAGGAATCATCGTTGTCGACTTCATTGATATGAATCTTGCTGAAAACCGGCAGAAACTCTACGAACGCATGTGTCAGAACATGCAGAAAGACCGTGCAAAACATAATATTTTGCCGCTCAGCAAGTTCGGTCTGATGCAAATCACCCGTCAGCGCGTCCGCCCGGCCATGGACGTGAATACAGACGAAGATTGTCCGACCTGTTTCGGAAAAGGAAAAATCAAGCCGTCCATCTTGTTTACCGATACCCTGGAAAGCAAGATCGACTATCTGGTCAATAAGCTGAAAGTGAAGAAATTTACGCTGCACATCCATCCTTATGTAGCAGCATACGTCAATCAGGGACTTGTTTCCCTGAAACGGAAATGGCAAATGAAGTTTGGATTCGGTATCAAAGTCATTCCCAATCAGAACCTGGCCTTCCTGGAATATAAATTCTATGACACCAAAGGCGAGGAACTGGACATGAAGGAAGAATTCGAAATCAAATAATCGGTTTCAAACCGCTTCCGGACAAACCAGCACGAACCGCACAGACAGCCGACAACCGGCCCTGCGCGGTTCGTGTCTTTTTTTCATACGAACGTAACACGGATGTCACTCCCGGGAAACATCCCTCCGCTACCTTTGCAGCGTGAAAAGGGACACATACTGTTAAACATAGATATATTCCTTAAGATGACTGGCCGACAAATCCGTGACGGATGGGTTGGCTTTAATTTTTTCCTCCAGTTTGCAACCCGGTTGCAAAAACAGATGCTTAACTTTGCAGACAGATAAAACAAGAAAAACATGAATGCCAAAGACTGCTGCGACATACTGACACAAGCCGGAATCCGTCCTACATCAACCCGGATCCTGGTGTATGAAGCCATTGCGGAAGAAAAAAACACCTTCTCTCTGGGCGATCTGGAAGAACGTCTGCCCAGTATCGACAAGTCAGGCCTTTTCCGTACACTGACTCTCTTCCACGATCACCGGCTCATTCACAGCGTAGACGACGGAAGCGGCTCGCTGAAATACTGTTTCTGTCACAATCACGGAAACTGCCGCAAAGAAGAAGAACACTGCCATTTCTATTGTGAGGAATGCCGGAAGACCTATTGTCTGGACCAGGATCTGATCCCTCACGTAGACCTGCCGGAAGGCTTTATTCCCCGCAAGATCAACTATATCGTCAAAGGAATCTGCGCAAACTGCGCCAAACGAAAACATCTGTAACCATGTCACATCATCACCATCATCATTCCACAGGCAATGCAGCGAAGAACATTTCGGTCGCATTTTTTCTCAATGCCGCCTTTGTTGTCATTGAACTGGTGGGAGGACTGCTCACCAACAGTATCGCCATCCTGACCGATGCCCTTCACGACTTCGGCGACTGCCTGTCGCTGGCCATAGCCTGGATGCTGCAAAAAAAATCTACCCAGGGACGTACATCTACCTATACTTACGGCTACAAGCGATTCTCCCTGCTAGGCAGTGTCTTTCTTTCGGGAGTGCTCGCCATCAGTTCTACCATCGTCCTCCTTGAAGCCGGACAGCGACTGCTGAACCCTCAGCCCGTCAATGCCCAGGGCATGCTCTGGGTGGCCGTCATCGGTATTCTTATCAACGGAGGAGCAGCTTTCAACCTGAAGAAAGGCTCATCCCTGAACGAGCGCGCTGCCTTTCTCCATATCATGGAAGACGTGCTGGGATGGGTTTCCGTACTGATTGTCAGCATTGTCATGCTTTTCATCGACCTTCCGATGCTCGACACCCTGCTTTCCATAGGAATTTCCATCTGGGTGCTGACCAACGTCTGGAAAAATCTGCATGCAGTGTTCAGGATCATGCTTCAGTCCGTTCCCGAAGATATCCCGGTGGATGAACTGACACGGAAACTGACCGAAATCGAAGGCATCCGTTCAATCCACGACATGCACCTCTGGAGTCTGGACGGAGAGTCGCACGTAATGACCCTCCACGCGGTCACTTCCGGAACAAACTTCCATCAGCTGAAGGAGGAAATACAAGCCGTGGCGCGCCAGTATCACATCATACATACAACCATTGAATTTGAAGAACCGGGAGAAAAATGCCTTTGCGACACTTCTCTCCCGGAATAAAATCAACCCGACCGAAACCTCAGTCTCCGGTCGGGCCAATCCTTTCACCACCTGATCAGCGATGCTTGATATTCAGTTTCACCGGATGAATCATGTTCTCCGGACTCAGAATCTGATCAATTTCCTCTTTCGTCAAAATACCGTGATCCAGTATCAGCTGATAAACACTCTTTCCCGTTTCAAGCGCTTCCTTGGCTATCTTGGTGGAGTTCTTGTAACCGATTACCGGATTCAGAGCCGTCACTACTCCGATGCTGTGATGCACTTCGTTGATACAATGCTCTTCATTGGCCGTGATGCCTTCCACACAAAGTGTCCGCAACGTACGGAAACCATTCATCATCAGTTCGGCAGACTCAAAGCAACACTGCACCATTACAGGTTCCATCACATTCAGTTCCATCTGAGCAGCCTCACCTGCCATTGTGACACAAAGTTCATTACCGATCACCTTGAAGCAGATCTGGTTCATCACTTCCGGAATCACCGGATTCACCTTGCCCGGCATAATGGATGATCCCGGCTGCATGGCCGGCAGGTTTATTTCGCCCAGTCCGCAACGGGGACCACTGGCCAGCAGACGCAAGTCATTACAGATCTTGTTTACCTTCACGGCCAGACGCTTCATTGCCGAAGCATATCCAACCAGGCAGGATGTATCGGAAGTGGCACCTACCAGATCATCCGACAAACGGATATCCCAGCCCGTGATGTCGCGCAAAGCGGCAATACACTTTTCAGCATATCCCGGTTCGGCACAGATTCCCGTACCGATAGCCGTCGCACCCATGTTGACAGTCAGGAAATCGGCCGCAGCCTCGTTCAAATGTTTGATTTCATCCGTCAGGATGCTTGCAAACCCGTTAAACGTCTGTCCCAGTGTCATCGGCACCGCATCTTCCAGTTGTGTACGTCCCATCTTGATGATATGGGCAAATTCTTCTCCTTTCCGGCGGAAGGCAGCAATCAGATCCTCCAGATAAGGCAACAGTTTCAGATGAGTGGCATACATCCCCAGATGGATAGCCGTCGGATATGCATCGTTGGTTGACTGGGAACAGTTCACATGGTCATTGGGCGAACAAAAAGCATAATCTCCGTGTGCATGCCCCATGATTTCCAGTGCACGGTTGGCTATTACCTCATTGGCATTCATATTTGTCGACGTACCAGCTCCTCCCTGAATCATGTCTACAGGGAACTGATCGTGAAAACGTCCTTCCAGAATTTCACGGCAAGCCTGCGTAATGGCCTGAAACTGTTCATCCGTCAGCAAGCCGAGCTCATGATTGGCGCGGGCAGCTGCCATCTTGGTCATGGCCAGCCCATTGATAAATAAAGGATACTCATTCAGGTGATATTTGCTGATCGAAAAATTTTCAATTCCTCTCAGTGTCTGTACACCATACAGGCATTCATCTGAAATTTCACGAGAGCCGATCAAATCGCTCTCCACCCGAGTCTTTTTTACATCCTCCATAGTTTTTTCTTCTTATATTAGTGATCAGAATAAATCAAAAAGCCCGTACCTGTCTTTTTGACACATAAACATAACAACTATTCCCCATCAAAAGTTGAGCCAAAGTGATTATTTTTCCATAAACCCCCAAGAATATGACATTTTAACACAAAACCTGTATTCCATATTCCTCATTCACCCCTTCCCCGCTTTCTTAACAGCCTTTTAACAGCTCCCTGAAAAAAGCCTAAACTTTCCGCTGCGAAACGGAGAAAATTCTCTTTTCTCGGAATAAAAAGTTAACTTTAACCCACGATAACCACAAAAACTGAACCCGCAATGAAATACGTGTACCTCTTTTTGCTGCTTATAATTACCCTGCCCGCCATGGCCAACAATAAGGTCAGCGGTGAAGATATCGTTCAGAAAGCCACCCAATACTCCGGCATTCGCTATACCCCGGGAGGAAGTAATCCCAAACGCGGATTCGACTGTTCGGGCTTCGTGTCCTATGTCTTCCGGAAACTGGACATCTCCGTTCCCCGCTCCTCGGCCAGCCTTTTCTGTAAGGACAAACAAGTTTCAGACTACAAGGACTTGCACCTGGGCGACCTGGTATTTTTCAGCGGAAGCCGCATATCCAACAAGATCGGTCACGTGGGAATCGTCGTATCAGTCAACAACGAAACCGGAGAATTTTCATTCATTCACGCTGCACGCCAGGGAGTAACCGTCTCTTCTTCCACAGAAGACTATTACAGCAAACGCCTGCTGTACGCCTGCCGCTCACCGCATAAATGCAACAGTGACACCCCCTCCGCTTCTACCCGGCAGCAAGGATAAACCACGGCATGAGCATGATCACCATGACACATGGAAACATCCGTTCTGTGATACGCAACAAACTGACTCAAAGGCTGAGCGCAGACGATATTCATGAAATCTGTTTCTACACTCAAGGGGAAAGAAATAGCTCTCATAAGGAAGAACTGTATGCCTGCATAAAAGACGGTGACGAAAAAGTGTCGTACAATGCCTTATGGGTATTCACGCATTTTGACCCGTATAACTTCCGATGGCTTGCCCCCAGACAGGACGAACTGATCAGTCTGGCATTGCAGGAAACACACGAAGGCAAGAAACGACTCCTGCTGACCCTCATCCTCAGACTGCCTTTCCGGGAAGATGAACTCAGAACCGACTTCATAGATTACTGCCTGTCCGGAATTACGTCCTGTGAAAACTCATGTGGAGTCAGAGCCTTATGCATAAAGCTTTCATACGAACAGTGCAAGTTTCATACTGACTTATTGTCAGAACTTGAAAACATTCTGAGCCTGTTGGACAATGAGCCGTTGTCCTCCGGACTTGCCATTGCAAGAAAAAATATTCTCAAGAAGATTCTTAACAGAAAAGCTTCAGCATAAGCACAGAAAAACGCCGAAACGTTTTACTCAAAAGCCCGAAGTCTTTTCCTTCAAAGCCCGAAACGTTTTTTAAAAAGCCCGCGGGCTTTATTTCACCTCTTCCAAAGGTATTTCCAGCCTCTGAAAACTGTAAGCATTCTATTTTCCGCCATGACAATTTTATCGGCTG
>ULXR01033207.1_pt1 | contig 18992 bp, 9 predicted proteins | sample 1961511 | NCBI WGS metagenome assembly ULXR01 (sample SAMEA4835844, study PRJEB28245) | human gut metagenome | biome: gut microbiome; material: fecal sample | place: Denmark | collected 2008 | reverse complement strand
GGGGAATATGAAACTGGTCAAGCCATTCCACAGCCTCCCTAAATGAAGTCGAAGGTTGCCTGCTCATAGGAAAGTTCCTGATATTCCAGTTCTTCCTGATCCGTCTTGCTGGTGTAGTCCACAACGACTGTCTGCTGCTTTCCGCCCACCATCTGCTGTCCCAGAATATAGTTCACGTCAAAGCGTCCTGTGATGGCCGGTGTCGCGCCACGGGCAGGTACGATGAGCTGCACATGGTTGGCTGCCAGCATGGCAAATATAGGCTCCCATATGTATATATCCTTCGCCGCACCAAACGGGTTGTCAATAAATATTGTTTTAGACTGTACCGACTCCTCCGGTGCCAGGCTGTACATTCCTGCAATATAGTTGATGACAGCAACCAGGAACTGGATGTAGATACCCTGGGACTGTCCTGTACTTCCAACAGCTTCCTCATACCTTAGATACCGGCTCTGCTCCTTTATCCTCTCCCTCTTGTAGAGATTGAGTCTGATGGCATTCATATCTGTGACCATGACACCGAACAGCTTCTTGAGGCCCAGACAGTCACGGATGTACTTGATCCTCTTTCGTTCATCCTCGTAGGCATCCGCACCCTTCACTATGTCATCTATATAATCAGACATCCTCTGCTTTACAAATTCATCCTTCACGTAAGGTATGGTGAGATCAACCATCTTGATGACATCATCGCCCACCGTGATACGTGACAGCTTTGGAAGCTTCTCAAGCTCAGTCTTCACATCCATACATCTCTGTACACACTGATTCTCGAAGTTCTCCTTGATGGCAACCATATCCTCGATACCCTTCTCAACGCGCTCCTTCTCCAGCTTGATGAACTCAATAATCTGAAGAAGATTTGCCAGAAGTTCCTTTGCCTGACTATAGGTATCCGGAACCTGCACATCCTGTCTGATCGTATTGGCCATCTCGAATACACCCATCTCCACTAGTGTATCCGCCGTCTGTCCCTTGAATCTCATGATTTCATTCTTCGCGCGGTCAAGGGCTTTCATGCTCCTGTCGTACTTCATGAGACTTGTCTCAAATAACTGTCTGAGGGTATCCATGTCTTCATCCAGTACATTTCCACCGGACACATCTATGTCATTTGTATCGACTATTCTCTTTACATCCTTGTACAGATCCACCATGAAACCATACTGCTTATAGTAATCGCTGTACGCCTTCTCAGCTTCTTTGAATATGCGGTTCATATCCGCAAGCACCGCATCGCCATTGGCTATGGCTGTATCTGCATCGGCTGCAGATATCTCCTCACGTACATAGCTGCTATCGCCGTATGTGCGGTTGATGTTCTCTATCGCATACTCTATGCTTCCCTCAAGCTTGCTATACGCCTTCTGGTCAGCCTTCTGCTGCTGCATCAGCGACGCCTCTATCAACGTGAGCCTTGCCAGCTCATCGTCCATCTCCCTGAGATTGTCCTCAGACGTCGGATAGAGCTCTCCTGCCTCGGCAAATACCGCCATGTCAAAGCCTCTCTTCTCTATGGTCTTCTGTATTCTGTCCATTGACTTCTTCAGCGCATCCATGAGCTTCTTCTTGTCCTCAAGATCCGGCGCATGCTCCTTTGAAACCGCCAGCATAGCCATAAATTCCTGTTCAAGCCGTTCATCTGAAATGTCCAAAGTCTCCTTGTATTCCTCCGGTATTCCGTCCTGCCATGCCGCAGCAGCCACGCCTACACCATCTGTATTTTCAGCAACTCCCGCATTCTCAGACTTCGGCAGATACGGTTCGAAATACTCCGTCCACTTGTACTGGATATCCTCTATATTCCTTGTAAGCCCCGCAAGCTTTGACTCAGTCTCTCCAACCGTCGTCGACCACTTCAGCACATCGCTCTGAAGTCCTGACAGCTTTGCCACAAGGTCAGACTTCCTCTGCTTATACTCGGCAAGTCTCTGCTCCTCCGGTCTTGCAAGATCCGACAGCTGCTCTATCATGACAAATGTCTGTCTTCTGTCAGATTCCTTCTGCTGACTCTGCTGCAGGTCTCCATATCTCTCAGTGTTATTATTAAGCTCCGTCTCTGTAACCTTGATCGATGTCTTAAGCTCCTCAAGCTCATCCTTCTTATCGAGCAGTGCCTGGTTCAGCTCTCTCTCCCTGTCCTCGGCACCTGTATATCTCGCATCCACAAGCCTTGTGACAAATGCAAGATCCTCCTGATAAGTCGCAAGCTTCTCATTTATCAGACTGATCTCCTCCGTGAGACCTGCTATTTTATCAGCATTTGCCTTTCTGGCGTCCTCTATGGAGTCCTTAGACATGAAATATTTCCTGTCTCTTCCTATGATAAGCATGTTCTCGGCGGGAACTATCGCTGAGTCTGAAAGCTTATCCATATCGTACACCATTACACATTCGCTGCCGGTGTCTATCGAACCGAGATTTATATCGTCCTCCAGACTATCAAATCCCTTTGTCACAACACTGTACGGCAGGTATGGATTTGCCTGAAGCAGCTCCTCTTTTGTATCACCCGGGAGTGCCGACAGATAATCCGCACCATGCATGGCCATGAGCCCATGTCTGGTGGAGATGTAGTTTATCACAGTCTCAGCACCCTCCGACGGCGGAAATGGTCTGCCATCCTCATAGCATTTCGCAAGCTTTGTCAGTCTGTCGATCTCCTGCTGGCGCTTGATCGTCTCTGTTATGGTGCCCCTAATCCTGTCATTTATAACACCTGTTATATCCTGTGGATTCTCCACAGAGTATACTGCCATGATGCTGTCGAGCTGGCTTCCCGACTGCCTGTACGCCTCGGCGTCAAGCCTTGCATCCTCGCAGCTTCTCTCCAGCGCATCATACTCAGCCTGCACAGTCGTCAGTCTGTATCTGTCATCGTACAGCTTTGTCCTGCCATCTGCTATGGATATCTCCAACTCTGTCATCTCAGCAAGTATCCTGTCAGACTCCTCCTGAGCCTTGTTCATCATATCCTTCACATCACCCACTACGAGCAGGTTGACCGATGCAGCCAGCTCACTTATGCGGGCACTTATCTCATCAATCTTGGCTGTGGCATCAGCGATATTGTTCTCCGCCACCGCCTGGGCGATCTCGCCCTCCCTCATGACCTTTCTGCAGTACTCAGCCTCCTCAAGTGCGTGATCATAGCTGGTCTGGGCCTCTTCCCTTGCCGCCATGAGCTCTGCAAGCTTCTTCTCATCACGGATGCGTCTGTTGTACGCATACACCGCCATCTTCTCACTGGATGATCCGATGTTGTTTCTTATATTGTCGACTATCAGTCTGCTCTCTTCGTACTGTCGCTTGTTCTCCCTGTATACAAGGTAGTCATTTGCACTCTCCTTGTAGCCGATCTGGTTTTTCAGCTCCGCAAGCTTCTTCTCATTGTCCTCTATCTGCGTGGCAGTGTCATCCATCTTGCGGTTCATGTCCTCAAGGCGCAGATAATCCCTGGTGACCCTGAGATTTGCCAGACGCTTGTTCTGCTGTTCCATCTGCTCCCCGGCGTCAGCCTTTGCCTTCGCCAGCTCCTCCATATGGGTGTCGCCCTCCTGTGTACACGCCCTTCCTGTGGCATACACATCGGCCAGGCCCTTACATATCCTGTCGTTGTCCTCGTAGAGACCTATGCATGAGTTCACCTTGCCCTCGAGCACATTTATCAATTCTATCTGGTGGTCATAGTTGGCTATGTCACGCTTTCTCTGTGCCAGAACGTTCAGCTTGTCCTTGATGTCGAGAAGAGTCTCTGCCATGGTGTCTTCCTCACCGTTTCGTCCTGTCTTTGTGGCAAATGCCTTCTCTATGATCTCCTCTATAAGCAGATCCTCCACGACCTTCCTTGTGGTCCTGTAATTTGTCTCAAAATACGTTCTTACGTGCCCCTCTGTCTTGTTGATTCCGCGTATGATTTCCCAGTGGCTCTCGTGGAGACCATAGCCACTTATAAATCTCTGGTACTCGCCCTTCTTGTCAAATACCCTGACCTCCAGACTCATATCCCTGTGTCCGAGATCCTTGAGATATGTCTTTAAACCGTTGAATGTAATCCTCTCATTACCCTCCGACAAAGGAAGGTTCACTATGTCATTCTTGTTATATTCCCTGTAGAAAATGCAGTAATTAAAATACTCTATGGATGCAGTGTCCTTCTGTACCTCCCCGGCATCCGCAGCATCCTTCGCCTTTCTGGCACAGAATCCAGTGGTCATGTATCTGTAGCCATCCTTTATATCCGCCTCGTCAAGCTTCCACTCGATCAGCGAATGGATGACTGTGTTGCCGCCGCCCGCACGGAAAAGCTTCTCCACAGGCTGCTTCTCATCCAGAGTACAGTTCGGTATCAGGTTCTGAAGGAGCAGAAGCATGAGAATACTCTTTCCTCCTCCATTTGCCAGATCATACAGCGTGTTCTTGCCATACATTCTCATGGTGAAGTCATCGTACTGCTGTGTACCAAAGTTATATTTTACATTATTGACCCTTATCCTGTTGATACTAGGCATCCTCTTCTTCACCTCCAAGCAGCTGATACAGCCGTCCTCTGTATTCCTCAAAATAGTTCTCCGACAAAGCCTTCATCCTGTCTGTCGGATAGTACCTGTCCGCATTCTCCACAAATAAACGCTGGGCCGACATGAAGTTGAACACCAACTTCACATAACCCGCCCGGGATGCCTTGGACGCCCTGGCGCTGTCGCCCTCCTGATTGCCCGTCACCGCCGGGAGCTCATCCCACAGAAGCGCTATCGCCTTGAAGCTGTCCTGCTCCACCTCATCAGTTGACAGAACATCAAGCTTCTTCGTTATGTCCGCAAGATATTTGCTTGTCTCATCTATAATGTTCTCTGACTTCACATACTCCCTGAACTGATAGCTGGATGAATCCTTGTAAAAATAGAGAAGTGTCATATACATAATGAAGTAACACAGATAGAGCTCCTTGTTCAGACGAAGTCCCAGAAGCTTCTTCATGTCGTCATTCGTATAGCCAAATACCCTGTTGCCCTCTCCGGCTGTTATATACAAGCTGTCATTGTACTCGTACAGTGACAGGTTCATCTTCTTCATCATATTCATGACGATGTCGTACACCTCGGCATTGCCGTAGAATTCATCGTACAGCGGGCCGTTGTCGGGATGCTTCTTGCAGATCTCCTCACCTGATATTAACTTGGAATATATCTCTATCGCCTTGTCCAGATTCTTACTTTCCATCTTTTTCTCCTATTCTCCGTACAATCACTCTCAGCTGGTTTTGTTAAACTGAATTCCCGTAACGTACATGTCCTCGCCAATCTGTATCTCTTCGTCTGGATGGAATTTCAGTGTAAATGTCATGCCTCTGAACGCATCCAGTGTGAGTTCCGGTGCATACATCTCACGGGAGAGACCGGATCTGCTGCCACCAACCTGATCTCCAGATACAGATGCCGCCAGCGTTTTTTCGTCAACTTTCTTTATTCTCTCTATTTGATCTACCAACATTCCCTCCAGCATAGTGTCCGGCTTTGCCAGTATCTCATCCACGCTGTACCTGTCCTTCTGAGCCAGGTGTGTGAGGAAGGAATAGTAATCTTTGTTGTCATAGATTTCTTTTCCAAACTTAACTTCAAGTATTCCATTGAATTCCTTGAGACTCAGGTGTCCCCATTTGTTCAGCTGGTCAAGGAGTTCGTGGAACAGCTTTGTGAAGTTGGCACTTATCTGTTCATCGAGCAGTTCATCTTCGTAACGGAAGTTCGGATCAAGCTGCTCCTTCTTCACCTTTGTGGTCTTCGCATTGTCCTCGGACTTCAGCGTGAGCATGTGATCTATGGATGTCATGCTGAACGTTTTCACGATCCTCGGAGCGAAGAGAGGCGCAAGTATGGTGAGTATCTTATCCGGTCTGTCCTCTTTTATGATACTCTGAAGCTGTCCTGCAAAGTCAAATGCAGGTCTAAGCTTCTGCAGCTTTGCCTTGTGTATGATATTGTCCGATATGTTCTGCAGCTCCATGGTGCTGCTTATCAGACTTCCGTGCTTGATGATGGTCCTCTTGAGTTCAAGCTCAAGCTGGCTTATCTCCTCCATAGCTTTCAGGTTGCCCTTGCCCATATTATCATAGCTCGCCTTAGTGATCGCTTTGTCCACCAGAGCTTTGTTCTTGGCAAAGAGCTTCTGCTCGTCAGCGAACCATTTGCCGACGGTCTTCATATAATTCTCGTACTCCTCCGCGCCCTTGAACACGTCGATGGACAGAAGATTTACTATCTCATCCTTCTCGCGGATCAGCCTGTTCACCTCGCTATTGATCCTGCGCACGACCTCGATACCGCCACGGAAGTTCTCTCCAACGATCATCTTTTCCAGAAGAAGCTGCTGCACGTTGATCTTGCTCTCGTCCTTGATCTCCTTGGTGTCCAGATAGAATTCGATTCCATCCGCAGTGATGAAATACAGGACCTTGCCATCCACTATATGGCTGTCTATCAGCTTCACTCGTCCCGTCTTGCGCTGCTTCTTTCCCGGATCATAGAACGTGAATTCAAATGCTCTTCCGTCGTTCTTGATCTTGTCAAATATATACATTATCAGGTCAGCCCTGTCATCTCCCGCGATCTCCACATCGAAATCACGGTCAAGGAGCTGCCCCATGAATTCCTCATATTCATCGTATGACACTTCACGCTCATTGAAGCTGTTCTCCTGAATAAAAAAACGCAGAATCGCCATGGTTATATAACCCATGTCCAGCTGTGCATAACGACCTTCCTTATACTGCGCAAATGTGGTCTCAGCCAGAACAAAAAACGGGTAATATTTCCTCAGATTCTGCATTCTTGCATTATGTTCTTCAATTATGTCATTTATCATCACGTATTTGAGTGCCATGTTTTCTCTATCTCTGTACTTTCCTGATTATAATAGATCTTATACCATATACTTTTCCTGATATATCTGCCCATATTCTGAGACACATATCTTCTCTATCCGCATATGGACACACAGATTTAGTATACCATGACACATTTGTTCACACAACGATATTTATCTTCCGTACTTCAGCTCATTTATCGATCTTCCACACACTGTCAACATGAATTCCGTGGCACTCTCACTGTTCTGTCCCACATCATTCAGCCCGACATATCCCGGCTGATAGCCCTCGCAGTCACCCTCTATCTGAAACTGGACTGTGACCGTCACCTGCTGCCCCTTATATGTGGCATTCCCTTCAAACTGCACTATCTGACTTCCGTCCGTCGCGACAAATGCCTGCCAGTGTTCATCGCTGCAATAGGCATCCAGACCATCCCCATAGGTTGTGTCTCCATCCGGGAATATCTTCTGTTCCTTTATATAATCTATCCTCTTATCCGGAAGATCGGCTGCATCTTTGCCGATCCCCGCCTCACCAATACCTGTCACGCACATGGACAATGTGAGTATGACTGCCAAAAGCTTGCAGAATTTGTTCTCCCTGAACTTCTCCCACCGCTTGATATTCAGTGCAAATGCAAGGATTCCTCCCACGATCGCACCACCCACATGCGCATAGATATCTATATTCTTCTCATTTGTATACAGAGCATATATGACCACAACAACTATGGATACCATCATATCTTTTCTGCTTGCTTTCCTGTTGCCCATGAATGTCAGGAACACAGCAGCACATATGATTCCGAACACCGCCCCTGATGCTCCTATAGAGAAATGCATTCTGTCAGGATCAGTCATATGATACACATTCATGGATATGATCCCGGCAACAATTCCTGATACAAAGTATATGATAGTCGTCCTCAGGGAGCCAAGTTTTCTCTCCACCGTGGAGCCAAACATATATAGTGCAAACATATTGCCAAAGAGATGATCAAAGCCAGAATGCAGGAACATCGCCGATATAAGTCGTCCATACTCGCCATTCAGCTTCACGTACTGATAGTTGAGTCCACCGGTTCTGGAGTAATTGTCCACACCGATACACATGATGCCAGCTATGACATTTGCCACTATCAATGCAATCGTAACTATAGGGATCGTCCTCTTTATCTGTGGCTGCGGGGAAGCTCCACCGCCCATCTGCTCAGGTCTGATCACATAAGCTGTGTCCTGGTCAATATCCTGCTCAAATCTCCCATAGTCATCATGTTCAAAGCCATAGCCGAAATTGTTTTCTTCCATATAATACTCTCCTGACAATGCCCTCCACGGCTAGCATCCACATACTGTTCATTGTTTTACACGATACACTGTTTTTCCACCTTGCAGTACCATTCTTCACACCTTTTTTCTTAGTCGAATACTCTCTTAAGTACCTCGTCCTCATACAGAACCTTCTTGGCAAGTTCTCTGTACTTCTCCTCATGAAGGTATGTGTGTCTGTGAGGCTTTATCTGTGGTGCCATGTCTATCGCCTTTGCGAAATCTTCTCTCTTGAGATCAAGTGTAGCTACATAATCCCAGAAACCGGTCTTCTCAAATATAGCATTTACCCTGACATATCTGTGATCCTGGACAACCGCCATGATATATGTGGCAATTCCCACCTGGATTCCATGGAGCTGTGGCTGTTCAAGCATCTTGTCAAGTGCATGTGAGATCAGGTGTTCACTTCCGGATGTCGGTGTGCTTCCGCCTGCAATCTCATTAGCAACACCACTCATGGCAAGGGAATCGAGAAGCTCCTTCAGGAAGAGGTCATCCTTGATCGTCTCAAATGGTGTTCTGACGAAGCTGTTCACCGCCTTCTTCGCTATCATAACTGCAAAATCGTTCATCTCAGAGTATCCCAGTTCAGACTCGAAGAGCCAGTCATAGAGGGATGTGATCTTGGATACCATATCTCCGATTCCCGAGTAAAGGAATCTCTCTGGAGCAGACTTGATGATCTCCGTGTCAGCTATGATTCCATATGCCATTCTTGCCGGCACCGATGTACGCCGTCCATTTACCATAAGTGATGCGCTGGCGCTTGAGAAACCATCCGATGATGCCGATGTCGGAATACTTATAAAAGGAAGCTTTCTGAGATATGCCGCATACTTTGCCACATCAATAACCTTTCCTCCGCCGATACCCACGATCACCTGGGCCTTCGCATCTATATCAAATGCCAGCTTGATTATATCCTCTATATTGGTGGAATCCAGCTCTCTGTACTCCACAACTGTCACATTTTCCTTCTTCAGAGAATCCATGACCTGCTGTCCAAACATGTCTATGAGTCCATTTCCAAAATAAATAACAGCATTCTTCATCCCGGAAGCACTTATATATTTGCCCAGATCATTCAGGGTTCCCTTTCCGATCTTAAGAATGGTTGGTATTGCTATATGACTTCCTGCCATCTGTTTATCCTCCTAAATACATTTCTACCATTATACATTATATAATCAGCAAAAATAAACAGGACAATACACATTTTGTCTCATACCTTTACTTACCTTTCTAATTTCTAGCCATGTCTGCCTTATGCTGTTTTCATATCCTTTAAATTTCTTACAGCATCTTCATATTTTTACCCGAAAAACACATTTTCTACACAACTTCTCCAAAATTAGAACACATTTTCTCAGTATATTATTAAATGTAAACAGCGAGAGCGTAAGCGAGTTGTTTACATCCCCTTTTTCATAAACGACTGCAACACCCTCCCCTCACATAATGTAGTTGCAGTCACTCCCTTTTAATACAAAAAGAAGAGGCTGCCAGAGATGGCAGCCTTTTCTTTTTGTATTCAGATAATTTATAATTACTCACTTCTGAGCGCTATAACAGGATCCTTCTTAGCTGCAATTCTCGATGGGATAAGTCCTCCGATCAATGTCAGTATAACGCTGATGATTACCAGCATCACTCCACCCTTCCAAGGAAGCGCCGATACACCGGCAACGTTGATATAACTCTCTATCACCTTACTGATCGGTATATTGATCAGCATCGTCACGCCGATTCCTATGAGTCCTGAGAAGAGACCTATGATAAATGTCTCCGCATTGAACACTCTTGAGATATCCTTCTTTGAAGCTCCTATGCTTCGCAGAATACCAATCTCCTTTGTTCTCTCAAGAACTGAGATATATGTAATTATTCCGATCATGATGGATGAAACTATCAATGAAATTGCCACAAATGCAATGAGTACATAGGTTATCGCGTTGATGATCTTGGTCACCGATGACAGCATGATTCCGATGTAATCAGTGTATGTGATCTCCTTGTCAGGATAATCCTCGTTGTACTTGTCTATGAGCTTTGTTATCTCGTCCTTATCCGCAAATTCTGCACAGTAGAGGTTGATGGAAGCCGGCTTTGCAAGCTCTGCATATCCAAGCTTTGACATGTTATCCTCATAAGTAGATGTTGACTCCTGGAAGAAACCGTAACCCTTGAGCATATCGAAGAGCTGATCCTTGGTCATGGACGCCATCTGTGCCTGCATGTCCTCAGTAACCTGACCTGAAGCCATAAGCTGCTGCATAACAGAATCCATATCCACATCATCCGCTGTCAGTTCCTTGCCATCTGAAAATGGCATTCCTGTGAACATGTCAGTATCAGGATTATCCATCTGAGCCTTAAGCACATCTGTCTTCTCGTTCTCTGAAACTATGTAATTGGCAAGCTCCGATGTGTAACCTATATATCCCGGCTGCATGGTAGTTGCATACGCTTTATCCGAAGCCCTGATTACTGCCGACACCTTTACTTCAAGGCCCCCGGCCACAGCAGACTTCAGAAAATCAGCATCAGAACTCATATCTGTGTATGTTCCATCATCATTCTTCTTGTACAGATCGCCCGGAAGCACAACCTTAAACTTGAGATTAAGAAGGTCATCGTATGTAAACACCATCTGCTCAAGCTCCGGTGCCTCTCCGCCAGCAAGTATGGTTGAAACCATATCGCTCAGTTCCTTTGAATCCCTAAGTCCAAGAGTATACAGTGTAAAATCACTTATCTCATTGTTCTTGTCGACGACAAGTACAACCTCGTTCTTATTCTCAGGCCAGTGTCCTGCCAGCACATCGTACTGCTGCTTGAGCAGAGTGTCGTTGTCAAGCATCTGTGTCCACATGTCCATTGACGATGAACCGTAGCTGAATGCCGACATGAAATCTGCCGTTGACTCCTGTGCCTCCGCCATACCTCCAAATCCCATATCTGTCATTGTGGTGCTTGGATTTACCTGGGCAACACCGCCATTTGCACTGTTCTCGTTAAACACATATAATGGTGTATCATATGTGTATGTTATATCACTTGTATACTTGGTGAAACCGTTTGCATCGTCTTCTATATAATTCTTAAATGACTCAAGGTCGTTCTCCTTCACATCTGACACCATGGACACGAGCATGTCTCCCATGATATCTCCCGAATATACCTTGTCCTCGCCAGCGTGATTGTGATCTGAATCCTCCTCGTTGTTACCTACCATCTTTGAGAGCAGCTCATCGTAATCCATCGCTTTCTTCGTTATCTGCACCGGATACGTGGCAAGCGTCTCCTCCTGCACATCGTTGATATACTTCTGAAATCCGGATGAAAGCGACAAGATAAGCGCTATTCCTATGATTCCTATACTTCCGGCAAATGCTGTTAAGAATGTCCTTCCTTTCTTGGTCATGAGGTTGTTCAGACTCAGCGAGAACGCTGTGAACATACTCATGGATGTCTTTCTAGGTTCATAACTTCCGTCATCCTCCTTTGCTTCATCCTCATCTGAGAATGGATTGGAGTCATCTATTATATTTCCATCGAGGAGCTTTACGATTCTTGTTGAATACTGCTGTGCCAACTCCGGGTTGTGCGTGACCATAATAACCAGCTTGTCCTTGGCTATCTCCTTGAGCAGTTCCATGATCTGAACACTTGTCTCTGTGTCAAGTGCACCCGTTGGCTCATCCGCCAACAGAATATCCGGATCGTTTATGAGTGCTCTGGCGATGGCAACTCTCTGCATCTGTCCACCGGACATCTGGTTTGGTTTCTTGTGAATCTGATTTTCCAGACCGACCTTCTCCAGAACCTCCTTCGCTCTCTTTCTTCTCTCTGCCTTTGATACTCCTGACAAAGTGAGCGCAAGCTCTACATTTGACAATACCGACTGGTGCGGTATCAGATTGTAGCTCTGGAATACGAATCCGACTGAATTGTTTCTATATGAATCCCAGTCTCTTGACTTGAAATCCTTTGTCGACTTGCCATTGATAACCAGATCTCCACTGGTGTACTGATCCAGTCCGCCCACTATGTTCAGAAGCGTTGTCTTTCCACAACCCGACTGACCAAGTATGGACACGAACTCATTTCTTCTGAAGTTCACAGATACACCCTTGAGCGCCTGAACAACTTCATCACCAGTATGGTAATCCTTCACGATGTTCTTAAGCTGAAGCATTACGTCCTCCCTTTTTAAGATTATATTGTGCAAAAGCATAGTAAGGTGCTTTGCGCCACGTCTGTGTGCATACACATAACGTATTATGTTCTATATGCATTACACTTTGATAGTTTTGTCATTATTACTGGCAAATCATAGCATTTAATTTTTTTCAATGCAATTAAGGCGGGCTATTCTTTATAAATGTTTTATTTTTTTCATTTCTATCGATAAGTTCAAACTAACTATATGTTGAACTTTTGGCTAAAAATTCTTTTATTTTCTTATTATATGGGGTATAATCAGCGTAAGTGGGTACGTTGTATCCAAATATAATTTTACGGAGGATTTTACAAATGTTAGTTTCAGCAACAGAAATGTTAAAGAAAGCTAAGGCTGGTCACTACGCAGTAGGTCAGTTCAACATCAACAACCTTGAGTGGACAAAGGCTGTTCTCCTCACAGCTCAGGAGCTTCAGTCACCTGTTATCCTTGGTGTTTCAGAGGGCGCTGGAAAGTATATGACAGGATTTGAGACAGTTGCAGCAATGGTTAAGGCTATGCATGATTCACTTGGAATCACAGTTCCTGTAGCTCTTCACCTTGATCACGGAACATACGAAGGATGCTACAAGTGTGTTAAGGCTGGTTTCACTTCTATCATGTTTGATGGTTCACACTATCCATTCGAGGAGAACCTTGCTAAGTCAACAGAGCTCGTTAACGTAGCTCATCAGCTTGGCCTCTCAATCGAGTGTGAGGTTGGTTCCATCGGTGGTGAGGAAGACGGAGTTATTGGTATGGGCGAGTGCGCTGATCCAGATGAGTGTAAGACTATCGCTGATCTTGGTGTAGATATGCTTGCTGCTGGTATCGGTAACATCCATGGTAAGTACCCAGCTAACTGGAAGGGACTTAGCTTTGAGACACTTGATGCTATCCAGCAGAAGACAGGCGTTATGCCATTAGTTCTTCACGGTGGTACAGGTATCCCAGCTGACATGATCAAGAAGGCTATTTCACTTGGCGTTTCAAAGATCAACGTTAACACAGAGTGCCAGTTATCATTCGCAGATGCTACAAGAAAGTACATCGAGGCTGGTAAGGATCTTGAGGGCAAGGGATTTGATCCTAGAAAGCTTCTCGCTCCTGGTTTCGAGGCTATCAAGGCTACTGTTAAGGAGAAGATGGAACTCTTCGGATCAGTTGGTAAGGCTAACGACTAATTAACAGATCTTTAACAGAACAATTAACAAATGTAACGATAAACTGTTCGACAGCTTTCGGACAAGTATCGCTCACGTAAACTTAAAGGAACCCCATCACAGCTTGTACAAGCCATGATGGGGTTCTTATTCTTACTTATTTTTCTTTTATATTATTTTTTATCTTCACTAATATAAATTTCTAAATTCTAATCTTGCTTCTCTGCCTTATCCTTTTTTCTGCTGATTGTCCACCATATAGGAACTGATATCAGCATGAAAAGTGCCGCTGCCACGCTGATCCATGCACCGACTCCGAGTCTTGCACTTGCCGCTGCATCTAGCTTTCCAAGATCTATCAATGACAGAACAAATTCAAATATCAATATTCCGCCAACAACTATAGATATAACAAGGTCTGCTATATAACAGCCTGCCTTGTTGATAAATGCACAGATCACGTCTGCTATGATAACTACCGCCGCAACAAGCATTGACAGTACATTTATCCCAAACACTCCAACTATACTTCTGGCATCTGTCCCCATATAAGCATAAGGAATAAATACTGATACAACAGCCATGATAATGCCGATCAGGTTTAACATATTAGGTACATGTGTGGATCCCTTCTTAACATCATCAGGTATGTTCTGCCTGTTCTCATATCCCATATAACCCATAGGGTTGTTGTATGGCGTTGGCTGTACCGGCTGGCCGTACTGCGACTGTGGCTGGTATGGCTGCTGGGTTGGCTGGCCATACTGCGGCATCTGCTGGTATGGTGTCTGCATTGGCTGTGCTCCCTGGCTATACTGTGACTGTGACTGTGGCTGATATGGCTGCTGGGCTGGCTGACCGTACTGCGGCATCTGCTGCACCGGCTGGCCATACTGTGGCATATGCTGATACAGTGACTGAGCTGGCTGTGCTACCTGACTATATGGTGCTTGAACTGACTGCACACCCTGACCATTCTGTGCCTGACTATTCTCAGCCATCATAGCCTTTTCCTGCTCCAGATTCTGCTCAGAAGTCGACCCGCCATCAACTCTGTCAATATCTTCTACTCTATTCTGTTCATCCATGTTCGTCATCTACCTCCGATGTAATTATTCTACACATCCCTTACATATCGAGATACCTCTTCAGATACTGTCCTGTATAGGACTGAGGTATCTTCGCAACTTCCTCAGGAGTTCCTCTGGCAATGACCGTTCCACCGCCAGCACCTCCTTCAGGTCCCATGTCAATAATATAATCTGCGGTCTTGATAACGTCAAGATTATGTTCGATAACCACAACTGTGTTGCCGCCCTCGCTGAGCCTTCTGAGTATATCCACAAGTCTGTGCACATCAGCAAAATGAAGTCCCGTGGTTGGCTCATCAAGCACATATATCGTCTTTCCTGTTCCTCGTCTCGAAAGCTCTGTTGCAAGCTTGATTCTCTGCGCCTCTCCGCCCGACAGAGTGGTGGATGGCTGACCCAGCTTGATATATCCGAGTCCAACATCGCGGAGAGTCTCTATCTTCCTCAGTATCCTTGGCACATTTGCAAAGAACTCACATGCCTCGTCAACTGTCATGTCAAGGACTTCATTGATACTCTTGCCCTTGTACTTGACCTCCAGAGTCTCCCTGTTATATCTCTTTCCTCCGCACACTTCACATGGCACATATATATCTGGCAGGAAGTGCATCTCTATCTTGATTATTCCATCTCCTCGACACGCCTCGCATCGTCCACCAGATACATTGAAGCTGAATCTTCCCTTGCCGTAACCTCTTGCCTTGGCATCCTTGGTTCCAGCAAACAAATCCCTTATCAGATCAAATGTACCTGTATAAGTAGCCGGATTGGATCTCGGCGTTCTACCTATAGGTGACTGGTCTATATTGATAATCTTATCCAAAGCATCATAACCGATGATATGGTCGTGCTTTCCTGCTTTAATCCTGCTCTTGTTGAGTCTTCTCGCCAGCTTCTTGTACAAGATCTCATTTACCAGAGAACTCTTTCCTGAACCAGACACACCCGTCACACATGTCATGATTCCAAGTGGTATGTCCACATCTATATGCTTGAGATTGTTCTCATAAGCATTCTTGACAGTGAGCCATCCGGTTGGCTTTCTCCTCACATCTGGAACCTCTATCTTCTTCCTGCCGCTTAAGTAGTCACCGGTGATAGAATTCTCACATTTCATAATGTCTTCAGCCGTACCCTCAGCTACCACATATCCACCATTTGCACCGGCTCCCGGTCCTATATCTATAATGTGATCCGCCGCCCTCATGGTATCCTCGTCGTGCTCTACAACGATAAGCGTATTTCCAAGGTCTCTCAGATTCTTGAGCGCTGCTATCAGCTTGTCATTGTCCCTCTGGTGAAGTCCGATACTTGGCTCATCCAGAATATATGCAACTCCGACCAGACCTGAACCTATCTGCGTGGCAAGTCTTATTCTCTGTGCCTCTCCACCTGAGAGCGTGCTTGTACCTCTACTCAGACACAGATAGTCAAGTCCCACATCAATAAGAAAATGCAGTCTCGACCTGATCTCCTTGAGTATGGCCGCACCTATCATCTTCTGTCTGTCAGTGAGCTCCAGATCTTTCATGAACTTTGCAAGTTCTGTGATAGGTAGTTCTGTAAGTTCGGCAATATTCTTATCTCCAACTGTAACAGCAAGGGCTGTCGGCTTAAGTCTCTTACCACCACAGACCTCACACGGAGTTACAGTCATGAATGTCTCATACTCGGCCTTTGTGGACTCCGCAGATGTCTCCCTGTATCTTCTGGCAACACTCTTTATGAGTCCCTCAAATGTTATATCATACACTCCCTCCCCGCGCTGTCCTTTATAATGCACCTTAACCGGGCGAGAGTTCTTTCCATATAATAAGAGATCCTTGATATCCTGTGGATAATCCTGAAATGGCGTATCAAGAGAGAATCCATACTCCGCACTGAGTGCCCTGAGTATTGCATTTGAATAGCTCTTGCCATCATTGCACGACTGCCATCCCAGAACCACAATTGCTCCATCATTTATCGACAAACTCTGATCGGGTATCATAAGATCCGGATCAAATTCCATCTTGAAGCCAAGACCTGCACATGTCGGGCATGCGCCAAATGGATTGTTGAACGAAAAGCTTCTCGGCTCTATCTCATCTATGCTGATTCCGCAATCCGGGCATGAAAAGCTGTCTGAGAAATTGATAATGGTATTCTCCTTCTGAACACCATTCTCCTCCCTCTCCCCGATCACCTCAATCTTCATAAGCCCCTCTGCAAGCTGAAGTGCGGTCTCTATGGAATCTGTGAGTCGCCTCTCCACATCCTGTCTTACAACCAGACGATCGACAACTATATCTATACTGTGCTTCTTGTTCTTATCGAGCTTTATCTCCTCCGACAGCTCATACATGCTGCCATCGACAACCACTCTGACAAATCCGCTCTTCTTTGCCTTCTCCAGCAGCTTTACATGCTCTCCCTTTCGGCCTCTGACCACAGGCGCAAGCACCATGAACTTTGTCCTCTCAGGTAGCTTCATGATCTCATCCACCATCTGGTCAACCGTCTGTCTGCTTATGACCTTACCACAGTTCGGGCAGTGTGGTATTCCCACTCTGGCATAGAGAAGTCTGAAATAGTCGTATATCTCAGTGACAGTGCCAACTGTGGATCGAGGATTTCTGTTTGTTGACTTCTGATCTATGGAGATTGCAGGGGAAAGTCCCTCTATCTTGTCCACGTCCGGCTTCTCAGCCTGTCCAAGGAACTGTCTCGCATAGGAGGACAGCGATTCCATGTATCGTCTCTGTCCCTCCGCATATATCGTGTCAAATGCCAGTGAAGACTTACCTGATCCCGAAAGTCCTGTCACGACAACAAATTTTTCCCTTGGAATCTTGACATTGATATTCTTCAGATTATTTTCACGTGCGCCCTCAATAGTAATATACTTCCTGTCAATATTCCTGCTGGCGTTGAAATAATCATCATCTTTCATGCTTGCATCCGTTATATTCTCCAGATGCTCACTTCGTTCATAATTCTTATTGTCTTCCATCTTGATCTAACCTTTTCTCTTTATCATTTATATTTGTTATATCTTAATTATCTACCCTGCATCCATCTATTCTTTATCATAATCTCTCAGTGCCGCCTTGTACACCTTGAGCTGATCTCTGATCTCCGCCGCCACCTCAAAGTTGAGGTCTGCCGCCGCCATATTCATCTTCTTGGTCAGCTTGGCGATAACCTTCTGAAGCTCCTTCTTCGTCATGGACTCAGCGTCCTTATCCTCATCTGGAAGTTCCTCCTTCTTCACCTCTATGGTTATGAGATCCCTTATGCTCTTCTCTATAGTCTTAGGGGTTATTCCATGTTCCTCATTATACTTCTGCTGTATCTCACGACGTCTGCTCGTCTCATCGAGGGCATACTTCATAGAACCCGTGATAGTATCCGCATACATGATGACATGTCCATCCACATTTCGGGCTGCTCTTCCTATGGTCTGGATGAGTGATGTCTCCGATCTCAGGAAACCTTCCTTATCAGCATCCAGTATTGCCACCAGAGTGATCTCCGGTATGTCAAGTCCCTCTCTCAGAAGGTTGATTCCAACAAGCACATCAAATACGCCAAGACGGAGATCTCTCACTATCTCAACCCTCTCCATAGTGTCTATATCCGAGTGCAGATATTTCACCTTTATATCATTATCCCTCATATAGCTGGTGAGATCTTCAGCCATACGCTTGGTAAGTGTTGTCACAAGTACCTTGTGTCCCTGCTCAGTCTCCTTGCGGACCTCTTTCAGCAGATCATCTATCTGTCCCTCAACCGGTCTGACCTCAACCGGCGGATCCAGAAGTCCCGTAGGTCTGATGATCTGTTCAGCCATGAGCATCTGGTGTTCCTCCTCGTATTTGCCCGGTGTGGCAGATACGAACATGACCTGATCCAGCTTCTGCTCAAATTCCGAGAAGTTGAGCGGCCTGTTGTCAAGTGCAGATGGAAGCCTGAATCCATAGTCAACCAGATTCATCTTACGGGATCGGTCTCCCGAATACATCGCGCCAACCTGAGGCACAGTCATATGTGACTCATCTATAATAAGAAGAAAGTCGTCATCAAAGAAATCCAAAAGTGTGCTCGGCGTCTCCCCGGCTGATCTGCCTGCCAGAGGTCCTGAATAATTCTCTATTCCAGAACAAAATCCAGTCTCCCGCATCATCTCCATATCAAAGTTAGTTCTCTCCTCAATACGCTGGGCCTCAATGAGTTTATCCTTTGACTTGAAATACGCAACTCTGTCCTTGAGCTCCGCCTCTATCCTCTTCAGTGCCTTCTCCATCTTCTCCTGTCCAACCACATAGTGGG
>ULXR01015827.1_pt1 | contig 19201 bp, 14 predicted proteins | sample 1961511 | NCBI WGS metagenome assembly ULXR01 (sample SAMEA4835844, study PRJEB28245) | human gut metagenome | biome: gut microbiome; material: fecal sample | place: Denmark | collected 2008 | reverse complement strand
TAGCGGCAGCTCACACAGACTATCCATATCTTCGCATAAAGCCAAATCCGGATTTTATGACAAACTCATATGCACAGGTCAATGTAGAGGTGTATGGAGGACCGATTTTAAACACATGGTTTGACAGACCTCTCGGAGTGGCAGGGCGCGTGGCTATAAAGAGTGAGGATGTGTTCAATCCGCGTATGGTGCTATATAGGTCTAAAAAGCCTGTCATGATTATTCCAAATCTTGCCATCCATATGAACAGGGATGTGAATAAGGGAGTCGAGATAAATAATCAGGTGGATCTGATGCCGGTGCTTGATTCAATACCTGAGGATGAAATGACCACGGATTATTTCCTTAGTTTTCTGGCTAGAGAGCTGTCTGTGGAAAAGAGCGATATCATAGACTTTGAGCTCAATACATTTTGTGTGGAGGAGCCTTGCTTTGTCGGTGTGAATGACACCATGATTTCATCACCGAGAATCGACAACCAGTCATCCTGCAGGGCTCTTCTTGATGCGATAGAGGATGGAAACAGAGCTGATGGAATAAACATCATAGCGCTTTTTGACCATGAGGAGATTGGAAGTAACAGTAAGCAGGGCGCTGCCTCTATAATGCTTCACGATATGCTCAGGCGTATTTTAAGAAATATGGACCTTTCAGAAAATGAAATAGATGAGAGCATATATGATGCCATGCTTTTGTCTGTCGATGTGGCTCATGCGCTTCATCCTAATAAAAAGGAAAAGATGGATATCACAAATAAGCCTGTCATGGGTAAAGGCTTTTGTATCAAGCAGGCGTGTTCGCAGTCGTATGCTACGGATGCACAGGCTATCGCCATTCTCTGTCAGCTGTGTGATGAAAAGGGCATACCTTACCAGCGTTTTGTGAACCGTTCGGACAGCCGTGGCGGCAGCACACTGGGCTCGATTGCAGGTACGCTTCTGCCGGTAAAGACTGTGGATATAGGTATACCTATTCTTGCAATGCACTCAGCCTGTGAGCTTATGGGAGTACGCGACATGAAAGCCTTAAGCGACTGTGTGACGGCCTTTTTCGGGTACCATTAAAGGGCAGATAACCATTATGGGAAAATAAATACAGAAACCTCTTGCATAAGTTTAGTTTTCGTGTTAATATGACGTAGTAATGAAAACTACTTGTTACGGAATGAAATAACTTTTAAAAAAGTAATTTAAACTTTTATTATCATATAGTGCAGGAGGAATAGATATGTATAAGATTATAATAGATAGCTGTGGTGAGCTCACAGATAGCCTTAAGAAGGATGGACATTTTTGCAATGTGGCACTCGAGCTTGATGTTGACGGATACAGAATCCGCGATGATGAGAGCTTTGACCAGCATGATTTCTTAAGAAGAGTAAAGGAGAGTGTAAAGGGACCAAAGTCGTCATGCCCGTCTCCTGAGGAATATATGCAGGCCTTTGAGGGAGAGGCTGACCATGTATATGTTGTCACACTTTCGGGCAAGCTCAGCGGCTCATACAACAGCGCTGTTTTAGCAGTCAATCTGTACAACGAGGAGCATGAGGACTGTGGCAAGCAAATCTATGTATTCAATTCCCGCTCAGCATCTATAGGCGAGACACTAATCGGCATGAAGGTACAGGAGTTTGAAGAGAGTGGACTTTCATTTGATGAGGTTGTAAAGCAGACCGAGGAGTATATTTCTTCCATGAATACCTTCTTTGTGCTTGAGACACTTGATACATTAAGAAAGGCAGGACGATTAAGCAACCTGAAGGCTTTTGTGGCCAGCACTTTAAATATAAAGCCTGTCATGGGCTCAACCGATGAGGGTTCAATCCAGCAGCTTGGCCAGGCCAGAGGCATTAAGAGGGCACTTGCCAAGATGGTAGAGGATGTTGTGGCTGCCACAAAGGACTGTGAGCACAGGATTCTTGCAATTTCACACTGCAACTGCCCGGAGCGTGCACAGTATGTGAAGGCATGCCTTGAGAAGCTTGCCAGATTTAAGAAGATTGTCATTGTGGATACTGCCGGCATCTCAAGCATGTATGCAAATGACGGAGGCATTATTATAGCAGTATAAGGATATGGTCTTTATTTTATCGGCCGGATATATTATAATGATGGCATGGGAAATTTAGATTACACACAGGTTTTAAACAAAATAGAAAACACACGCCGTTTCGGCAATGAGCCGGGAGTGGTGGTGACAGCACAGGTCATAAAGGTGCTGAGAGAAAAAGGAAAGCAAAAGCGCATAATACCGTATATCCATGTGGCAGGCACCAATGGAAAGGGCTCGGTGTGCGCTTTTTTTTCTAGTATATTAAAAAAAGAGCATATGAGGGTAGGCACGTTTGTATCACCGCATCTGGTAGATTTTGAGGAGCGCATCACGGTTGATGGGCGTATGATAGCTAAGGAGGATGTCACACGGCTTGGAAACTATCTGCTTGATATAGATTTTGGCATAGGACTTACGATGTTTGACTACTGCCTTGCCATGGCTCTTTTGTACTTTGAGGAGCAGCAGTGCGATTATATGGTCATTGAGACAGGGCTCGGAGGCAGACTTGACTCAACAAATGCAATCGGCACACCGCAATGTGCCGTTATTACAAAGATAGGCTATGACCATATGGCTATCCTTGGCAGTGATATAGCGGATATAGCGGCTGAGAAGGCCGGTATCATAAAGGAAAACAGCACAGTGGTGGTGGAACAGCAGGATAAACGTGCCATGCAGGTGATTGAGCAGGAAGCGCAAAAAAAGCATGCACGGATAATTACTGTGGAGCAAAGCGATATAGCACGCTGCAGCGGCTACGCACTGAGGCTTTGTGGCACATTTCAGTGGGAGAATGCTGCAGCGGCAGAGCTTGCGGCGCGGTATGTGCTGGGAAAGCACTATAGCGGGCCGGAATACGAAATTCAATATGATAAGACAGGGCCAAAGAGCGAGAAAACAAACCTGAATGACAGGATAAAAAGTGCACTTGAAGAGGCTGTGTGGCCGGGGCGCATGGAGATAGTATCAAAGGAGCCGTTCCTGCTAGTGGACGGAGCACACAACAGCAATGGAGTTGATGCGCTTAAGGAAAGCCTCATGCAGATGTATCCGGGTGAGAAATTTTGCTTTTTCATGGGAGTCATGGCTGATAAGGACTATGATGTCATGATACGTGAGATTTTGCCGCTTGCTGAGGAGTTTTATACAGTGACACCGGATTCAGACAGGGCACTGCAGGCATCGCACCTTGCTGATTTTATCAGAAAAGAGGGAGTTGAGGCAACAGAACTTTCAGGAGTTGATGAGATAAGAAAGCACCTGAAAAGAGATACGAAAAATGTTGCATTTGGCTCATTGTATTTTATTGGGGAGCTTAAACAGCACCGGATATAAACACCGGATATAAGAGGATGATTCATGGCTGATATTTTAAGAATTTTTAAAAGAGATATGTGCGGCATATTCCGAAATGTGCTTGTACTCATTATAGTTATTGGACTGTGCGTGCTGCCGGCGCTGTATGCATGGTTTAATATCTATGCCAACTGGGATCCGTATGGCAACACCGGAAATATAGCAATTGCAGTAGTCAATCTGGACAAGGGCTGGACGAAGAATGACAGCGAAACTGTAAATATGGGCGATGGTGTGGTAGAGTCATTAAAGCAAAAGGATACTATAGGCTGGAAATTTGTTAAATCAGAGGAAAAGGCTGTTGAGGGTGTTAAGTCAGGCAGATATTATTCTGCACTTGTCATAGATGAGCAGTTTACCTACAGCATGTATCATGGTGTAGCTGACAATATTGAAAATCCAAGGATTACCTACTATCTCAACGACAAGAAAAATGCTGTTGCGACAAAGATAACGGACAGCGCAGCAAGTGCTGTTAAATCAAGTATTAATAAGCAGTTTATAAAGGTGCTTGCAGAGCAGGTATTTAAGGAGACCAACGTAATATCCGATGACATGAAGGAAAAGGATGCTGTGGGGCAGATGACCGGTAAGCTTGAAGCGGTATCAGAGAGTCTTGCTCAGTACGATGCCATGATAGATACGTTTATTGACGGAAATAAGGCGTTGTCACAGGTGTCTAAAGAAACGGGCGAAGCACTCAAAGATGGGCAGGATAAGCTTGCAAAGGGCACAGACAGGCTTGAAGAGAGTAAAAATGATCTGCAGTCCACCAGACAATCCTTCGACAGCTTTAGCGCAGATATCACGTCGGCATTAGCAAAGGTGAAGAGCTCGATTGATGATATATCAAAGCAGATTTCAGATGCAAATCTGTCGCAGGATGTAAATACTATTCAAAGTGATGTGCAAAATATTAAACAGTCAGCGGATGCTTTGAAAGGTAATATTGACACTCTTGAGGACAAAATCAACAAAATAAAGCCGGATATGGACGATACCCATGTCGGCACACTTATTTCCAATATAGAGCTTGTCAAGGAACAGACAAAGAGCATGATAGAAAGCACACAGTCTGTGGATTTATCGGGAAAAACACAGAATTCTGCAGAAACACTTAAGAGTGTAATGTCGGCTCTTTCATCGACCGCGTCAGCAGTGAATGATACATATACCTCACAGATAGTGCCACAGGTGGACGGCATGATAAGCAGTATGTCGTCTGTTCTTGATTCAATGCAGACCACACTTGGCAATCTAAGTCAGACATCAGGCTCCATGGCGCAGGTGTTTGACGGAGTGGACAGTACGCTTGATACACTTAATATGAGCATGACACAGCTTAAGGGAGTCATAGAATCAGCATCTGACAAGATAAATACGACACTCGACAAGCTTGAAGCAGCCTCTGAGGATGAAAAAGCTGATATCATAGTGAATCTGCTTTCGGGGAATCCTGAAAAGCTTGGCAGCTTCTTTTCAGAGCCGGTGCAGGTATCAGATAATTATATCTACGAGATAGCCAATTATGGCTCCGGAGTAGCACCTTTTTATACGACACTTGCCATATGGGTGGGCATGACTATACTTGTTTCGCTGGTAAAGGTTCACGCGGATGCCAAGGGGCTTGGGAAACTAAAGCCTTCACAGCTTTATTTTGGCAGATATCTGACATTCTTTTTACTGTCACAGGTACAGACTTTTATCATTGTGCTAGGTGATTTATACCTGCTTAAAATACAGTGTGTGCATCCGGTTTCATTTATTGTGACAGGCGCAGTGACAAGCCTTACATTTTCACTGCTCATATATTCTCTGACCATATCCTTTGGTGATATAGGAAAGGCACTGGCGGTGGTTGTCATGGTACTTCAGATTGCAGGAAGCGGCGGCACATATCCGATAGAGGCGCTGCCGTCATTTTTCAGGGCAGTGTATATTTTCTTCCCATTCCCATATGCGATAAATGCGATGAGGGAGTGTATAGGAGGTATGTACGAAAATACACTCGGCAAATGTTATATCACGCTTTTACTTTTTGGCGCAGCCTCTTTGGTGATAGGACTTGTGATACGAAAGCCGTTTATCAGACTCAATCATTTTATAGAGAAGCGTATGGAAGATACTGAGATGTTATAGTTAAATGTACAATTAATAACTTGATAATTGGCATATTAATATGGTACTTCTGATGTGCCGTAAGCTATAAAGCGGGAAGGAAAGTATGCAGGATACAGGTAGAAACAGTAATAAAGATTCCAATATGGATAATGATATGAATAATAATGCAAATAATAATGTGAATGAGCAGCCGCTATCCGATGATAAGAGATTGCGCGAGATGTACGATAAGCTGGTCGGATATGAAAAGACCATCCATGAGCAGAATCAAAAGCGGATAAAAATAGGATTAAGGTGCATATACATCATTCCGCTCTTTTTTCTTGTGCTGCTGATGATTGTGCCGGACAGCTCCAAAATCATTTTTCTTGTGCTGTGGATAGTGAGTCTGTTTGCTATCGCAGTGTATTTAATCGGAGTCGAGTATGTGGACTATAAGCTGCAGGAGAAGATGAATGAGATAAGCGGCTGTGATGCGCAGAATATGAGCGTGAGTCCTGTCGTGCAGATTGAGGACAGGGTACAGGAAATAGCCGAAAGAGTGGAGCAGAGATTTGATACGATGCAGCAAAGTACAGGGGAGGATGCCGAGCAATGAAAAAAATATTTCAAATATATCTGGCTGACCTGAAACGCATATCTACAAATGTGGTTGCCATAGTCATTATTATGGGACTTGGCATTATCCCGGCTTTGTACGCATGGTTTAATATTATGTCCAACTGGGATCCTTACGGAGAGGAAGCTACATCACAGATGCACATAGCAGTATATTCTGAGGATGAGGGGATGAGCGTCGGTGATTTAAAGCTATGTATGGGAGACAGCGTCATAAAGGGACTGAAGGAAAACGATGCAATTGGCTGGATTTTCACAGATAGCAGTAAAGAGGCACTGGAGTATGTTTATAGTGGAAAGTGCTATGCAGCCTTTATTGTGCCGAAGGATTTTTCAGATGATATGCTTAGCTTCCTAAGCGGTGAGCCGGTCAATCCGCAGATAGAATACTATGAAAACAGCAAGAAAAATGCCATAGCCACAAAGATAACCTCAAAGGTCAAGACCACGGTGCAGCAGTCTGTAAACTCTTCAATGGTGAGCACGATTACAAAGATAGCGTCAAAGTCGGGAGAGCTCATAGTGGGAGACGGCAAATCAGGCGATAATCTGGCCGGAACAGTTGTTGATAAGCTAAAGGATATGGATACGACTCTTTCTACATATGCAGGCATGCTCGATACATTTGCCATGCTCACGGATTCAGCAGACAGCCTGATAGGCTCGACACAGTCACTGCTTCCGAGTGTGCAGGGGCTGATTGACGGGGGACAATCATCGGTAAGCGGCATGCAGTCATCGGTGCTTTCGGGGGCGCAGACAGCACAAACCATCACACAGATGGTCGACATAAGCTTATCAAACATAAACAGTCAGCTCGATGTGCTGGAAAACTCCATACAGCTCTTAAATGCGTCGGGATTAGCTGATGCCGATACTGCGGATATATCTGTTTCCGTGGCTAGCTTTGATACGGTAGAGCAGCTTGCTGAGAATACTCTTGTCGCCATTCAAGGCTTAAAGGGAGTTGATAGCTCGCAGATAGAGGCTGTCAGAAATAATATCCAAAGCATTAAAACACAGATAAAAGACCTTAAGTCTGATACTGAATTGACGGCAGATAAGCTAAAGATTCTTAAGGAGTCGATAAAAGCGGATGTGTCAAGTGCCAAGTCTGCAATAGATACACTTAAAAATACATTTGATCACAGCGTGTCACCGAATCTCACAGGAGCGGTATATGATATAGAATATGCACTTATTGAGACACAGTCCATGCTTGGTTCTCTGGACAACAGCTTCCCGGATATACAAAAAGCACTCGATGACTATTCGGCAGTTCTTAAATCAGGAAATGCAGATATTGTAAATACCAGACAGTATGTACAGCAGATCAGAGATGGTTTGCAGAATGTTATATCAGGATTTGATAATTTGTCAAACGATGAGCAGTTTAATGAGATTGTAAAGCTGCTTCGGACAGATCCGACACTCATTGCGCAGTTTGTGACATCACCGCTGTCTATGGATGAGCAGAAGATATATGAGATATCCACATATGGCTCAGCCATGGCACCGTTTTACACAGTGCTGGCTCTGTGGGTGGGAGGTCTTATAACTGTTGCACTTGTGAAAACAAAGGTAAAGGACACTGACGATATAAAATCACTTGGCAAAGTAAACAGCGTACATAAGTTTTTTGGCAGATATATCACATTTTTTGTGATAGGCCAGATTCAGACACTTGTGACAGTGCTCGGTGATTTGTTCTTTGTCGGAATACAGTGCAGGCATCCGTTCCTTTTCTGGTGCGCAAGCGCGCTGACAAGCCTTGTATTCACGCTTCTTATGTACTCACTCACAGCAGCCTTGGGCAATGTGGGACAGGCTGTAGCAGTAGTCATTATGGTCATTCAGGTGGCAGGCGCAGGCGGCACATTCCCGGTTGAGGTGCTGCCGCAGGTGTACAGAGCACTGTATAAGTTCATGCCGTTTAACTATGCCATGAATGCCCTAAGAGAGTGCGTGGGAGGCATGTACCGCTTTGATTATTGCAAGGATCTTGCGATTCTTCTTATATTTATAGCAATATCGCTTGTGATCGGACTGCTGCTTGGGCGTCCGTTTGGAAGGTTTAATACAGCTATTGAAAAAAGTAAGAAAAAGTCAGGCCTTATCTTATAATAGTAAAAAAAGCTATATAGAAACTTAAGTTATAGTTATTATAAAAAAATAGTACTAGACATTTTTTTTCTATTGTACTAGAATGAGCATAAATGATAGTAGACCCGATATATGATAACGCTAGGTTATATCGGATCCGTAAAGAAACGGAGGATATAAAGATGGAAAAGAAGGATATCGATTGGTCAAACCTTAGTTTTGGCTACCAGGAAACAGATTACAGCTATGTTTCTAATTATAAAGATGGAAAGTGGGACGATGGACAGCTCACAAAGGATCATACAGTGACACTTAATGAGTGTGCGGGAGTATTCCAGTATGCACAGACATGCTTCGAGGGACTTAAGGCATACACAACAGAGGATGGCAGAATTGTCTGCTTCAGACCTGACTTAAACGCACAGCGTCTTAAGGATTCATGTGAGAGACTTGAGATGCCTGTATTCCCGGAGGATAGATTTGTAAAGGCAGTTGAGGAAGTAGTAAAGGCAAATGCTGCATGGGTTCCACCATACGGCTCAGGTGCTACACTCTATATCAGACCATACATTATGGGAACAAATGCAGTAATCGGTGTTAAGCCGGCTGATGAGTATCAGTTCAGAATCCTTGTAACACCTGTAGGACCATACTTCAAGGGTGGCGCAAAGCCAATCACAATCCGTGTATCAGACTTTGATAGAGCAGCACCTCACGGAACAGGACATATCAAGGCAGGACTCAACTATGCAATGAGTCTTCATGCCATTGTAGATGCACATGCACAGGGCTTTGCAGAGAATATGTACCTCGATCCTGCAACACGTACAAAGGTAGAGGAGACAGGTGGTGCAAACTTCATCTTTATCACAAAGGATGGCACATTTGTTACACCTAAATCAGACAGCATCCTGCCATCAATCACACGCCGTTCACTGATGGTAGTTGCAGAGAAGTACTTAGGACTCAAGGTTGAGCACAGAGAGGTGCTCTTTGATGAGGTAAAGGATTTTGCTGAGTGTGGACTTTGCGGAACAGCAGCAGTAATCTCACCGGTAGGAAAGATTGTAGACCACGGCAAGGAAATCTGCTTCCCAAGCGGTATGGATGAGATGGGACCTGTCACAAAGAAGCTTCGTGACACACTTACAGGCATTCAGATGGGCCATATTGATGGACCGGATGGATGGGTTCACGAGATTAAGTGTGATTAATAATAAGAATATACATTTATAATAAAGCACCGGGTATTATGTTACGTCGTAATATCTGGTGCTTTTGTATTATTTTATGTGGCATAACAAGACGATTTGTGCTAATATACTCTTATATGTATGCAAATGTTTATAAAAGCTTGGAATAGATATATAAAAGCAAACAAAAGAGATAACCGGGGATAATTAAATGGACGAGTATGAAAAGATAAGACAGAGAAAGCGCGAAGAATATAGAAAGAGACACCGCGCCCAGGTTAGAAGAAAGCAGCTTATTGGCAATGGCATTGTTATAGGCATGATAATACTTATAATTGCAACGATAATCATTGTGGGAGCTTTAAGGGGCAAAAAGGCAAAGCAGGAAGAAGTAAAGGCAGAGGTGACCAGTACTCTTTACAATCCTATACAGCCAAAGCTTGATGTACAGTTGCTGACACCCAATCCGTATTCCAGACCACAGAAGGCACTTGAGAAGGTAAACGGCATAGTTGTCCATTATACAGCAAATCCGGGTACGTCAGCCAGACAAAACAGAGACTATTTCAATGGCCTGGCAGAGACCAAAAAGACCAAAGCAAGCTCACACTTTGTTATAGGATTAGAGGGTGAGATAGTGCAGTGCATACCTTGCAATGAGATATCGTATGCATCTAATAACAGAAACAGTGACACAATATCGATAGAGTGCTGTATAGAGGATGAGACAGGAAAGTTCAACGACAGCACATACCAGTCGCTCATAGAGCTCACCACATGGCTTATGGGGCGGTATGATCTGAGTGCTGATGATGTAATAAGGCACTACGATGTGACAGGCAAGAAGTGTCCGCTATATTTCGTGGAGCATGAGGATGCGTGGGAGCAGTTTCACAAGGATCTGGATACATACATCGAAGAAAATGGTGTGCCAAAGGAAGAGGCAAGCCAAAACTGACAATATACAATAAATTAAAGGATGATTTAAAAAATGAAGGAAATTATCGGAAATCTGTTAAAAAAAGAGAATGTACGTCAGAATCTGAGCAGCCTCAGACAGGAGATTAAAGATGAAAATGCATTAGCAGAGGCTCTAAAGCTGCTTGCAGGAGAAGATGAGCTGCTTGTGTCGTTTATGGGAGCAGAAGATGCAAAAACCAGAAAGAACGCAGCGCTTCTGATAGGAGATCTTCATATGTCACAGCTTTCTGATGAGGTTTTTAAAGCATACGAGGCTGAACAGATGCGCTTTGTAAAGGGCTCATATCTGGCGGCGCTGTCACAGCTGGACTGCAAAGAGCTCTTGCCACAGCTTATGGAACGTGCAAAAGAGCTTGAGCATATGACGGTCACAGCTGAAAATAGGAAGCATATTGAGGAAGAATTAAACGAGATAAATAAAATCCTGATTAAATATAATGGGATAAAGCACCATACACCTGTGCTCGAGGGAGTAAAGGCTGAGCTGCTTCTGATGACAAACCGCCTTCACAGAGAGGTGGTACGACGTCAGATACCGGTTAAGGATACAAAGCTGCATCCGCTTGGAGTGCTTGTAAAGACTGACAATATACCTCTTATCATGCAGGTGCGCACATTCAGAAAAATGTACTTTACCATACATGCAGCATCGCTTCTGCCAAAGGATGCACAGAAAGCAGCCGGACTTCTTGCAGAGTCAGATATGTATGATATATTAAGACGCATGCACCTAGAGGGTGGTCCGTTTTACTATCGTATTGAGAGCACGGCAGATGCGGCGTACCAGAGCAGGCTTGCGAAAGCTATCGATATGCATTTTGCGGGCAGGATGATCAATTCGCCAAATGATTACGACGTGGTGATTAAGCTCATACCGACAAAAAATGACAATTATTTTGTCTGCATGAGATTATGTTCTATACAGGATAATAGATTTGCATACAGAAAGAATGTGCTTCCTACGTCGATGCATCCGTCACAAGCGGCACTTATTGTTTCACTTGCAAAGCCGTATCTTAAGGAAACGGCACAAATCATGGATCCGTTCTGCGGAGTTGGTACACTGCTTATAGAGCGCGCACATTTAGTTCCGGCACGCGAGATATATGCTACAGATACCTATGGAGATGCAATCACTATGGGCAGAGAGAATGCTGCGTTTGCCAAAACAAGAATTAATTTTATACACAGGGATTTCTTTGATTTCAGACATGACTACAAATTTGATGAGCTGATTACGGATATGCCGGTTCGTAACCGACAGACCAAGGCGGAGATGGAGCTTTTTTACGAGAGGTTTTTCGACAAGGCCGCAGAGCATCTGGTATCCGGCGGAATCATAGTCATGTATTCAAATGAGATTGGGTTTGTGAAGAAACAAATCAGGCTGCGTGTCGAATACCGTCTGCTTCAGGAGACATGTATTCTCGATAAGAATGACTTTTATTTGTTTGTTATCAGATATGAGGATTGATTTGCGTGAGTTTTTAGGAGGAAAATATGTCAGATTCCAAGCTTTTAAAAAAAATACAGGATTATTTCTGTATGGTCAACGGAATATATTTGTCGTGTCTGACAAAAAAGGATGGAGTCATGACAGAGGTGTGTCAATGTAACGATAAATGGAAGAGTATGCTTACATTTATTGGTGAGGAGAAATACGAAAAACTTATTTTGAGACTGTCGGACTGCAGGGTTGAGAATCTCATAGATGAACCTCTGGATAAGGACTATATCAGGCTGTATGGTCTGATTGTAAGAGTGGACAATACCCACGATATATATTGGATTATAGCTGCGGTAATTGATGAGCAGATGTCTAATGATGAGAGAAACCTGCTTCCTGATGGCATAATTATTACCAGTGAAGCGCGTCTTAACAGAACAATTGAGTTCCTGGAAACTATGACCAGACAGCTTTTGATCACAAAGAGAGATGAGGATGCTGCGAATGAGGCACTTTCGCTTATCAGGAAGTCAGATGAGGAAATCAAGAAACAGTTTCATATGCTTGAGGCTATCAATTCTGTTATAAAACTGCTTGAGATGGATGGAAGCTTTACTGATATGGCTCAAAAAGCACTGGAGAGTGCAGTTACTACCATAAAGCTTACCGGTGCTTTTATCATCCGCAAAAACGTGGACGGCATGCATTTGGATGTGATTGTAAGCTATGGCAGAAAGCCGTTTGATACAATATCAATTACCGAGGTGCCTTTTTTCACCGGAAAGCCTTACATTATATCATCAGACTCTGTGATGCCGGAGAAATTCCGCCTTTTCATGGAGAAGCAGGCTATGAGGGCAGCTATATTCCAGCCTGTAAATATAGATAACAGGACTCAGATGTATGTGTGCTTTTTTGATGAGAAGGATGACAGAAGCTGGGAAAAATATGATGTGAAGTTTTTAAATGATACGAAGCGCGTCATTCAAAGTATTCTCACAAAAAAGATAACAACCAACTCGCTTGCAGGCTCCTATGCTTCGCTCGAAGCGATACTGGAAAACTCCGGCTGCGGTATATACGTGGCTGATATGTCTAAGTCAGAGATACTTTACATGAATAATTACTGTAAGCAGCTGCTTTCAAATATTATCGAACAGAACAAGCTGGAAAAATATATTTTTTCCCATACTGCAGAGAGCCGGAGCTTTACAGAGGTCTACGTGACGGAGGAGGACAAGTGGTTTGATATTCATCGCACAGGCATAGCGTGGGTGGATGGCCGCAAGGTGCAGCTTGTTACAATGTATGATATCACACAGAAGAAGCGTTATCAGCAGCGCATTGAGAACCAGGCCAATAATGATTTCCTGACAGGGCTATATAACAGGATGAGATGTGAGCAGGATCTGGCTAAGTTTATAGATGATTCAGTGAAAAACGACACCAGAGGTGCGATGATTTATATAGATCTGGATGATTTCAAGCATATAAATGACGGGCTTGGCCATCAGTACGGAGATGTGCTTTTAAAAGCTATATCGCATAGCCTGACACAGGTGAAGGGAATTGAGAACCACTGCTACAGGATGGGTGGCGATGAGTTTATCGTCATAGTGACAGGCAGCTCTGTTGACAGGCTGGAGAGTATCATTAATGATATACAGCAGATATTTGTCAGACCGTGGTTCTTGAAGGGAGAGGACTATTACTGTACAATAAGTGCCGGAGTGGCATTTTTCCCGACAGATGCAAGAACTGTGGAGGATGTCATAAGAAGAGCTGATATAGCTCTTTTCAATGCTAAGAAAGAAGGAAAAAACCGTATAGAGTTCTACAACGAGGGTATTGATGGCACAAGCACAAAGCGTCTTGACCTGGAAAAGCACATGAGAAAAGCCACGATGAATGAGTGCGATGAGTTCACCGTGTATTTTCAGCCGATTATAAACGTGAAGGGGGAGGATGTCTGTGCAGGTGCAGAGGCTCTTGTCAGATGGAATTCAGCAACCATGGGCTTTATAAATCCGGTTGACTTTATACCGCTTGCTGAGTATCTTGGGCTTATAAACCCGATCGGGGAGCATGTATTAAGAGAGGCGGCGAAGCACTGCAGGTACTGGAATGACATGGGACATCCTGACTACAAGGTCAACGTAAATCTGTCTGTGGTGCAGCTGCTGCAGAATGACATAGTCAAGAAAATCAAAGGCATAATTGATGAGGTGGGCATAGAACCGGGAAATCTGTGTCTTGAGGTGACAGAGAGTCTGGCAATCAATGACATGGTGCGCATGAAGCGGATACTCAGTGAGATAAAGGCGCTTGGTGTTAAGGTTGCACTGGATGATTTTGGTACAGGATATTCATCACTCAACCATATCAGGGAGATGCCTCTTGATATCATTAAAATAGATAAATGCTTCATTGAGCATCTTGGGGAGGATGATTTTTCTGATGCATTTGTCAAGATGGTTACAGAGCTTGCCAACACAATAGGAGTACATGTCTGCGTGGAGGGAGTTGAGACTGACAGGCAATATGCTATAATTAAGAAGATGGGAATATATTACATACAAGGGTATTTCTTCGATAAGCCAATGTGCATAGAAAGCTTTGAGGAGAAATATATCTGATAAAGAGGTTGTAACATGTACGAAGAAGATATAGAAAAAGCCCATGCTATTCATTTTGGATATACCAATCTCGGCACAGGTGGTATCTGTAGCTGATGTATATGATGCCCTGACAAGCGATCGTGTGTACAAGAGAGCGTTTTCACATGAAAAGGCAATGCAGATGATTCTGGATGGAGAGTGCGGACAGTTCAATCCTGTTCTCCTACAGTGTCTGGTCAATATACAGGACCGGATAAAGGCGGGGCTGGACTAGCTTAAATGCATAATAAATGAAAAATATATGTAAAAATAGAAATTAAGTGTTGACATATTTGGTTTGATTTGATATTATATCAAAGTCGCATGAGACAAGCGACAGAAAATCAAATATATGCGGAAGTGTCGGAACTGGCAGACGAGCAAGACTAAGGATCTTGTGATTATTGCAATCGTGTGGGTTCAAGTCCCATCTTCCGCATTGAACAATAAGACAGGGACCAAGCAAAGCGTTTGGTCCCTGTCTTATTGTTCAAAGCCGAAGCGAGCCTTGAACCCATGGTTCAAGGTCTCGCCTCCGGCTCGGTCGGCTCGTGGCATGAGGTCCCCCGGACCTCACTCGCCCCATCTTCCGCAAGGCTTCGGTTGTTGCGGGGCAGGCGCCCATGGGTCCAAGGTCTCCGCTCCGCTTCGGTCGTTGCAGAACAGACGTCCCCCGGACGTCTTGCAACCCATCTTCCGCATGGCTTCGGTTGTTGTAGGGCGAGTGCTCCATGGTTAAAGGTCTCGCCTCTGCACTCCATCTTCAGCGTTAAAATGGGGTAAGCTAAATTATACGGATTTCGTTTAAAATTGCATATTAGATCAGAAGGAGAGGACAAGCTTATGAGTCAGAAAAAATACAGTTTATTATACCCGGATACAAATGCACAATACCGGACATTGAGTGATGTGACTATGCATGATCTGGGGATGGATCAAATCTGCAAAAAGCTGTCAGCAAAGGAGCGGGAACAGAACTACATCCAAAACGTGATGGCGCGTTTGTATGCAGATCCGGCGGTGACACAGTACCGCTGCGATATTTTCGAGGATGTCCTTCAACAGAAAAAAATGCGTGATGATCTTATGGAAATACTCGAGCGCATCAGCTTTTTGAGGGAGTACGGTAGCTTTAACCGGGAATATGATGAGAGTGCCTGCATCTGGGATCTGTTGCATCGGCTGGACGAGCTTAATGATTATATCAAGTGTGTGGATGCGCTTCATACATGTCTGGCAGCTTCGGACATTCATTCCGCAGGCTTTCTGGGTTTAAAAGCTTATGTGGAGAAAATCTATGCGGACAACGGATTTGCGGAACTGAAAAAAGATATCTCAGAACTGAAAATGGACACTTCACAGCTTAAGAGCATTACGGTAGGTATTAACTTGAATGACCGCTTTGAAGCGGACGGAATCGGTCTGATATCTGTAAACAGCAAATATTTTACCAAGTCCGGAATCCTGGGCAATTTTTATGACCATATTGCGTCAAAGGATCGGATCAATGAGGATACCATATGGAAAAAGAATTTCAAATTTCAGCCATTTGATGTGAATGCAGATGCGGTGATTAGCACTCCTATGCAGAAGGTGATGGATACAGCTGTTATGCGGTCGGAAAGCCGGGGTGGCATTGTGAAGCTTCCTGAGGGAGATCAGGCAAAGGATGTGACTCGTTATACAGACCGAATCGTCAACCATATGATTTCCCATATGGTGAAAAGAGTCAGAGAAGTACTGAACAAATATGTTTCTATTACCATTACCGACATGACAGACTTGATTCCGGAGCTGCTCTACTATATCAAATGGGCGGAGTACATCCAAAAATTGCAGGAACAGGGCTTTACCTTTGCTAAAGCTTCTGTATATAAAGCGGGAGAAAATGAATCTGATCCGTATATGATGCAGGCACGTGGAATTTACAATTTAAAGCTTGCTGTTTTTGAGACAGAGGAGTCCGGGAATATTGTACCGAATGATATGGATTTCGACCGGAATAGGAGAGTGTATATCTTAACAGGTGCCAACCGAGGTGGAAAGACGACAATTACACAGGCTGTTGGGCAGTTGTTTGTGTTGGCGCAGGGGGGCATATATATTCCGGGAAAAGCATTTACATTTTCCCCTGTTACAGGTATTTACACCCATTTCCCGGCAGATGAAGACAAGACATTGGATTTAGGAAGGCTTGGGGAAGAGTGTAAGCGTTTTAAGGCAATCTATGAGGAGGCTGACAGCAGGAGTCTGCTCTTGATGAATGAATCATTTTCTACCACTTCGTTTGAAGAGGGATACTACATTGCCAAGGACAGTGTCAGGGCAATTTTACATAAGGGAATGAGGACTATTTATAATACACATATGCATAAGCTGGCATTTGATGTGGAGGAAATGAATGAAGAGCAGCAGAAGGCAGAGTACACAGATGGGAAAGCGTTTTCCATGATTGTGCACATGAAGGGGACAGAGCGCTCCTATCAGATTGAAGTGGCGCCTCCGGAAGGAAAATCTTATGCAAGCGAGATTGCGCAGAAGTATGGGGTTACTTATGAGATGCTGGTGAAATAAGAAAATGAGCTCCAAAATCGAAACTTTGAAAGGTAAAACGGTCGTGCTTTAAACTCTGTTTTCATCATCTGGTTCGGAAATTTTATAAGATATATCTTTCTTGTCACCGGGAATATGGCGACACAGATACTTCAATGGACAAGGCAGAAACGATGTCGGAGAAGCTTGCCAGATTGCAGAAAGAAGCATAAAGCCCTAGACAAAACAGTCGAAGAACATTTTACAAAGAAATGAGGTAACACTCCTCCTCTTCAGGAATTATGTCCAGTCAATATTGGTATTACCTGTTGGATCGAATTATTGGACTCGAGAAACATGAGCAAATCACAGAAGATGCGCAGGCCAGAATGCTAAAAGAAGCAGTTCAGACTTCGTACCGACGAGGTGGAGAAGAAACAACCCAAACTCAGCCAAAAAGCCGGAGAAAAACCGGTAAAAAATAGCTGGAACTGCAGAAATCCCCAAAACAGCTCCTCAAACTCAGCCAAAAAGCCGGAGAAAAACCGGTAAAAAGTAGCTGAAACTGCAGAAATCCCCAAAACAGCTCCATAAACCCAGCCAAAAAGCCGGAAAAAAGCCGAGAAAAAGTAGCTGAAACTGCAGAAATCCCCAAAACAGCTCCCTAAACCAAGCCAAAAAGCCGGAAAAAAGCCGAGAAAAAGTAGCTGAAACTGCAGAAATCCCCAAAACAGCTCCCTAAACCAAGCCAAAAAGCCGGAAAAAAGCCGAGAAAAAGTAGCTGAAACTGCAGAAATCCCCAAAACAGCTCCAAACCCAGCCCAAAAGCTGGAGAAAAGCCGGCAAAGACCTGGCAAAAAGTAGCTGAAATCACTATAAATCTCAAAACAGTTAAAAAAATCAGGTTATTGCTGAAGCGTATAGATTCATTAGTGGGGTAATACAATATATTAAGGGGCAAAATAGTAATCCAAAACATAAATGGTATTTGAAAATTTAGCAGAAAATATATTGACTTTGTGAATGAAATTAGGTAATATATGCACATAGAGCAAAAACTTTCGAGGTTTTTATCAGAAATGGTGCTTGCACCAAGTCTGGGTTTGAAAAAAGTCCGTTACAATATACAGAGATGTTATGTGTATTGTAATGGACTTTTTAGTTGCGGAAGTAAGAAACGATGGGCTATGTTGCAAAGATAGTCTATGATAAAGATAATCGTGTAACAGAAGAGAATGATGCACATGGGAAAATAAAGGAAATGAGAAACAGAATGAGAAAAATAGTAGCAGCTACAGAAGAAAATAAAGAAGAAATTTTAAAATTGTATAAGATACAGCTAGGCAGGGAGTTTTGTCCATGGGACGATTCTTATCCGGGAATGAAGGAGATTGAGTTTGATCTTGGTAGAGAATCTTTGTTTGTAATGATTGATGGGCAGGAGATTAATGCTGATGCCGGAAGCAAAGAGGACAGAATTATCGCAGCGATTTCAATTGATGATGATCCACAGGTGGAGAGACTTGATTGCTGGAGTCATAAACTGGCACCTGGGGCTGAGCTTTCAAGACTTGCGGTTCATCCGGATTTTCAGAATCAGAAAATTGCGAGACAAATGCTGGTATTTGGGATGGAAGAGCTCGCAAGGAGAGGATACAAAAGTGTGCATTTTTTAGTCAACAAGCTCAATGTGAAGGCTCTGCGCTCGTATGCAGTGTTTGGATTTGATACAGTGGGTGAATGCAGCCTGTTTGGGCAGCCGTTTTTGTGCTATGAAAAGAGTCTGTAAAAAAATATGATTTTTTTGAAAAAAGTGCTTGCATTTTTGAAAACAATCTGATATTATATACGAGTCGCGTGAGACAAGCGGCGAAAACAAAATACATGCGGAAGTGTCGGAACTGGCAGACGAGCAAGACTAAGGATCTTGTGATTATTGCAATCGTGTGGGTTCAAGTCCCATCTTCCGCATTATAAAACTAAAAAGGGTTAAGCCTTAGGGCTTAGCCCTTTTTAATTTTAGAAGCGGAAGCGGACCTTGTCCCCATGGGTCCAAGGTCTCCGCTCCGCTTCGGTCGTTGCAGAGCAGACGTCCCCCGGACGTCTTGCAACCCATCTTCCGCAAGGCTTCGGTCGTG
>ULXR01065244.1_pt1 | contig 19731 bp, 13 predicted proteins | sample 1961511 | NCBI WGS metagenome assembly ULXR01 (sample SAMEA4835844, study PRJEB28245) | human gut metagenome | biome: gut microbiome; material: fecal sample | place: Denmark | collected 2008 | reverse complement strand
GCATACGCACCTCCCGGGAGGCGTTGAATACGACATCGCGTACACGTAACCGTTCGCTTTCCGGCAACATGCGGTTTTCGCGCAGATGTTTCCATACGTTTTCCACGTCCACGATGGCATCGTCCACCAACGAACCGATGGCGATGGCCATACCGCCCAAGCTCATCGTGTTGATGGTCAGCCCCATGTAGTGAAGCACCAAAATGGTGACCAACAGCGAAAGAGGGAGGGTGACCAAAGAGATGACCGTTGTGCGCACGTTGCCCAGAAAGAGGAACAAGACGATAACCACGAAGATGGCGCCTTCGAGCAGCGAATCCTGGACGTTACCGATGGAGCTTTCGATGAAGCGGGATTGGCGGAACACGTCGGTGGACACATGCACGTCGGCCGGAAGGCTCTTTTGCAGGTCTTGCAAGGCTTCTTCCAACTTCCCGGTCAGTTCTATCGTACCCGTGTTCGGTTGCTTGGTCACGGTGAGCAATACGGCGGGCTTGCCTTTCTCGGAGGCCAAACCCAGCTTGGGCTGTTGGCTGCCTGTTTTGACATCGGCAATGTCTTCCAACGTGACCGGCGAGCCTCCTGCGGTCTTGATGACCGCCCGGCCCATTTTCCGCACGTCGTCGGTCGAGACGACTCCGCGTACGATGTATTCGTTGCCGTATTGGTAAATCACTCCGCCGTTGGTGTTGGTATTCATGTTCCGCGTGACTTCCATCACCTCGCCTAGCGTCACTCCGTAGTGTTTCATCCGTTCGGGGTGCAGCAGGATTTGGTATTCCTTGATGTCACCGCCCAATACGGCCACTTGGGCTACGCCTCCGGTGGACATCAGGCGTGGGCGGATGACCCAGTCGGCCAATGTACGTAAGTCGAGCATGGAGGTGCTGTCGGCAGTCAAGCCTACGATAAGCAATTCTCCCAAGATGGAAGACTGTGGTCCTAACGTCGGGTTACCCACGTTGTCGGGCAGGCTTTCTGCCACTGTGGCCAGTTTTTCTGATACGATTTGCCGGGCCAGATAGATATCCGTATCCCAGTCGAATTCCACCCATACGACAGAGAAGCCTGTGGTAGATGAGGAACGTACACGACGTACACTGGTGGCACCGTTGACGGCGGTCTCTATCGGGAAAGTGACCAACTGTTCCACCTCTTCGGCTGCCATGCCTCCGGCTTCTGTCATGACCACAACGGTGGGGGCGTTCAGGTCGGGGAAAACATCCACTTCCGTATGGTAAGCCTGATAGAGGCCTCCTATCATCAACAGGACGGAGGCCATCAATATGAATAAGCGGTTCTGCAGGGAGAACCGTATGATTTTGTTCAGCATAATATATCCTCCAAGACAAGTTTAGTGGGAATGGTTGTGGGCCGGGATGGCATTCGAGGCCGAAGCCAGTTTCACGTGGTAAGCACCTTGTGTGACCACGCGGTCGCCGGGTTTCAGGCCCGAGAGGATTTCTACGCGCAGCCCGTCTTCGGCTCCTGTTTTTACTTCCTGTTTACGGTACACTTCCTTGCCTTCCTGCAAGTAAACGAAGTACAACCCTTGTTCTTCAGTCAGTGCTGAGACGGGCAGGGAAATTACTCCGGTGCGTTCTGCCCCACGGAGGTAGGTTTCCACATAACTTCCTGGCACGATATCGCCCGTGTTGTCGAATTCAAACAGGACAGGGATGTAGAAAGCATTCTCGTCCGAAGCCTTTCCGTAGGACAGGATCCGTCCGTGCAGGTTTTCCAAAGCATAAACCTTGTCATCATACGGGGTCTTGAAGTGGGCCGAAGTGATTTGCTTCAGTGCACCGTAATAACGTTCCGATACATCGGCACGCAGTTGCAGGCGTCGGTTTTGGGTCAGGGTCATCAATGCTTGTCCGGTGGTCACATAGTCACCTTCTTTCACCGCCACGTTCTTCACATATCCGCCCGTCGGAGCCGTGACGGCTATGCCTTTCCGTGTATGTTGGGGATCCAGGGCCTCGTAACTGATACGTGCGTCTTCGTAGGCCGCTTTCAGGTTTTCAAGGTCTTTGCGCGTCACAATCTGTTTCTCAGCCAGCGGTTTGGCGCGTTCGTATTCTGCCTTGGCGTTTTGGTAAGCGACGTATGCACGTTCCAAAGGATCTCCGCCTTGTATCTTTTCCGAGGACAAATGAAACAATACAGTGCCGCTTCCGATCTGGGCACCGGCGGTCAGCGTCCGTGCAAACCGCACCACGCCGGACGTTCCGGCCACTACCGTGGTTTCTTCTCCTTGGGCAGCGAGTATCTGGCCGCCGGTCGGGATGACTTGCCGGAACGTGTCCCGTTTCACGGTTTCGGTGGCGATGCCTGCCGCTTTGGTTTTCTCGGCTGTCAGGATGATTTCATCCGCATGTTCGTTATGGTTCTCTTTTTCAGCGGTCTTCTCGCTGTCGTGTACATGCTCGTTCTCGTGGTCATGGTTGTGGCAGGCGCTCAGCATGCTTATAGCCAAAGCGCCCATCAAGAAATATATTTTCTTCATAGGAATATTAAAATTTAGGATGAATAAGATGAAAAATGTCTTTGTCTCTGGCTAAGCCAAGGGAGGTGCCCTTAATCCTTTCCCCCCGACGGGCAGGGAAAGGTATAAGTCGGTCCGGTCTGTCTGGTAAGTTCCTTTTGATGTTTGTGGGCCATGAATGACCGGAAAGTCGTATGACGTCCGCAGCAGACATGAAGGACGGGATACGTTTTTCTTATAAGAGACGTGGGAGCCGGACGATGGCATCGTCAGGTGGAAATGCGTGATGCACTCCGAACCGCACGCATGTGTTCCTTTTGCCGGACGGGCGGTTCCCATGTCGTGCCCCAGACAGAGGGCTTCGGCATGATGGTGGTGGGGAAAGACCGAAACGGCCTGCACCAACATGCAGAGCCATAACAAGATGATGGCATGGAGTTGTTTTTTCATCGTTTCGGTGATTCTTGTTTTCGTGGGAGCAAAGATAGGGGAAAAATGCCAAGCACACAACAGTTTGGCATGCAACTTGGTTGCAATTAATATTTCTCTACGGCGAAGAGGTAATGGGGCATGTCGGTACCACGATAGTGTTTCACCATGATTCCCGGTCGGCGGGTCATACCGATGCGTTGTGCCACGCGTTGGGAGGCGGTATTGGTGTCGCGTATGATGGCGCACAGCCGGTTGGCCCCCAACTGCCCGAAAGCATACGTTTTGCAAGCCTTGGCGGCTTCCGTGGCGTAGCCCTTGTGCCAATGGTCGCGGCGGAACAGGTATCCCACCTCTATCACTTGTCGTTCCAACCAATATTGCCGTGTCAGTCCGCATTGCCCTATCAGTTCGCCCGAATCTTTCCGGATGGCGGCCCACAATCCGTATCCGTAGGTGTCGTACCGTTGGAGTTGCCTTTCAATCCACGTGCGGATGTCGCAGTCTGCGAACGCTCCGTTATAGGCTTGCATCGTCTGCTCGTCTTGCATGATGAGGCAAATGGCTTTGAAATCTTCGGGCGACATTTCGCGAAGGTACATCCGTTCTGTTTCCAAAATGATTTTGTCCATGGCTTTTTTCGTGTTGGAGTGGTTTTGTCGGGGGCAAAATTATAAGAAAACTGTTGTTCGTGCAAATTTGTTTCTCAGTCGGGGGACGTATGGCGGTTCTGGTGGTGCGTCGCCTTGCGTTGCACATCCATGATGCCGTAGGCGCGGCATATGGTACGCCTTCCACGACCTTGTTTTGTCATTCCTTTTCATTTCACGAAATGTTCTGCGCCAAACCGTAAATCGTTTGGCGCAGAATGGAAAATCAATCTCAGGAGATTGAAAAATCATTTGGCGCAGAATGAAAAGTTAAACAGAGGAGCTTTCTAATCGTTTGGCTATCAGATGATGATGAAGGAACGTGAAAATGGCGTGCCTGTTTCATCTGTAAAAGAATAGGTTTGTACTGCGTGGTAGGCTGTTTGTGAGGGGATGTCGGAAGAGGGGACGTGGATGGAAATAGCCATTCTACTATATTGTATTACATGAGATATGGAAGATACAAAAGGAAGACCTCCGGAATTTTAAAATTCCGGAGGTCTTCCTTTTGGTTGGGATACCTGGGTTCGAACCAAGACTAAGACGACCAAAATGTCTTGTGCTACCATTACACCATATCCCAATCCTTATGTCTTTCTCTCGAAAGCGGTGCAAAGATAGCGAGATTTTCGCTATCCTACAAATTTTTCTCTGTTTTTTTATTTGGCGATAAGCAGGAAATAGTTTTTCTTACCACGTTGCACGAGCAGGTATTTGCCGTTGAGCAGGTCGTCGGTTGTTACCATGCGGTCGAAAGCTGTCAGTTTTTCCTTGTTCAGCGAAACGCCGCCGCCTTGTACCATCTTGCGCATCTCGCCCTTGCTGGGGAAGCATTGCGTCATCTCGGCTGTCAGGTCTACGGCTTTGACTCCGGCCGACAGGGCTTCGCGGCTGACTTCGAATTGCGGCACGCCCGCGAACACGTCGAGCAGCGTTTGTTCGTCCAACTTCGTCAGGCTTTCCTTGGTCGCCTTTCCGAACAGGATGTTGCTGGCCTCCACAGCCATGTTGTAGTCTTCTTCGCTGTGTACCATGATGGTGATTTCCTTGGCCAGGCGTTTTTGCAGGATGCGCTGTCCCGGGTCTTCATCGTGTTGGGCGATGAGGCCGTCTATTTCTTCCTTGTCCAGTGTGGTGAAGATGCGGATGTAACGTTTGGCATCGTCGTCGGCCACGTTGAGCCAGAACTGATAGAAGGCATACGGGCTAGTGTAGTCGCGGTTAAGCCAGATGTTGCCTTTTTCGGTCTTACCGAACTTGGTTCCGTCGGCTTTCGTCACTAACGGGCATACCAAAGCGAACACTTCACCACCGTTGGTGCGGCGTATCAGTTCGGCACCGGTCGTGATGTTGCCCCATTGGTCGCTTCCGCCCAACTGGAGGCGGCAGCCTTTATGTTCGTACAAATATAAGAAGTCGTAACCTTGAAGAAGTTGGTAAGTGAACTCGGTGAACGACAGTCCGTCGCGTGCCTCGCCGTTCAGACGCTTTTGCACGCTGTCTTTGGCCATCATGTAGTTCACGGTGATGTGCTTGCCGACTTCGCGGGCGAAGTCGAGGAACTTGAAGTCCTTCATCCAGTCGTAATTGTTCACTAACTCGGCGTGGTTGGGAGCGTCGCTGTCGAAATCCAGGAACCGGGCTAGTTGCTGTTTGATGCAGGCCACGTTGTGGCGCAACGTTTCTTCGTCGAGCAAGTTGCGTTCCTGGCTTTTACCCGAAGGGTCGCCTATCATTCCGGTGGCACCTCCGATAAGGGCCAACGGTTTGTGCCCGCAACGTTGGAAATGCTTGAGCATCATCACACCACAAAGATGGCCTATGTGCAGGGAGTCCGCCGTGGGGTCGATGCCCAGATAGGCGGTGACCTGTTCTTTTTCAAGTAAATCCTCGGTGCCCGGCATCATGGTGTGGATCATGCCTCTCCATTTCAGTTCTTCTACAAAGTTCATCGTATGAATGTATTTTGTTTAATAAAAATTGAGTCGTACAAAAGTACGACCTTTCAATGAGACTTGCAACTATATTCTTATTTTTTAGACGATGGGCCGGTACGGACGAGGTTTTCCCAACATTGTGCGCGCAGTCCTTCCGGTGTACAAGAGCGCAGTTCGGCAGCTATATGGTATAGTGTGTCTATGGGACGCAGGTCTTCGTCGCTTTCAAAGAAGAGACGGTCGGACGGGCAGAGCGTCAGGCTTTGCGGATGGAAACGGAAACCGAAACTGAGGTAAAAGCCTTTGCTTAACAAGCTTTCGGCCAGTTGGGGCTTTCCTCGGAAACCATGGATGATGCAAGGTAATGTTTCTGGGAAGTCTTTTTTTATGGCCAGTAATTCGTCCCATGCCTTGACGCAGTGGATGATGACGGGAAGTTGACGAGAGACGGCCAGTTCCGCCTGCCGTATGAAAAGTTCACGTTGTAGGGGAAGTGGGGTAGATGCATATTTGTCCAGTCCGGCTTCTCCTATGGATTTACAAGAAGGAGAGGCTGCCAGGCGCTCCAGTTCTTTCAGGGTTTCTTCCGGATGTGCGGGGATATACCAAGGATGGATACCGGCGGAAAAGGTTTGCCCGTATTCGGGCTCTTCGTGTCCGGAAGGAGGCAAGGGGAGGATATAGTTGCGGACAACAGTCTCCGACGGAGAAGCGGCCGGCCGGTGGGCATGGAGGTTCAGATATGTTTCCATAGGCTTACGGGACGGGGTCATAACCGCTTCCTCCCCAGGGATGGCAGCGCAGGATTCGGCGCACGGCCAAGTACATGCCTTTGAAGGGGCCATGCTTGCGGATGGCTTCGATGGCGTATTGCGAACAAGTCGGCGTGAACCTGCACGACGGGGGAGTCATGGGGGAAATCACGCGGCGGTAGAACTGGATGGGAGCAATCAACGCGGCGGATAACCAATGTCGGAAACGGTCATAAGGCAGATGCATTGCCGGGGTGTTCGGCCGGGGATGCCGGAAGTTGTTCGGAAATACGCACCAACAAGCGTTTTACGCAATCGTCCACTTCGGCCGAAGCATACAATCGGTCGGAAAGCCAGAGGAATGCCACGGCCAAGCCTTGCCCGGAGGGCGTGGGTAAGGCGGATGTCAGTATGTGTTTTTGTTTGCGGTAAGCTTCGCGGATTTGCCGTTTCACCCGGTTGCGTTTTACTGCCCTTTTGAAACGCCGTTTCGAGACGGATACCAGTACGGATACAGGAGGAGCCGGGGCCTCTACGGGAACCGGCATGAAGACTACGCGAAGCGGAAAGGCCGACATGGACTTGCTGCCTCCGGCGAACAGGGCGTCTATGACGCGTTTGCTGCATAAGCGCTCCGATTTATGAAATGAAGAGTCCGGTTTCTGTTCCATAAGGTACGGTGTTGTCAGGTAAAGGAAAAAGGGTGCTTTTCCGGCACCCTTTCTTATTTGATGAGCATCAACAGTTGTGCTTCTTCACGAAATCGTCCAATGCAGCCGTGATAGACGGGTATTGCGAAGTGGGAGCTTCCATGTCCAACCGCAGTCCTGCGTCTTTGACGGCTTGGGCTGTGGCCGGTCCGAACGTACCGATGGCGATGTCTTTCTGCTCGAATTTGGGGAAGTTTTTCAGCAAAGCCTGTATGCCCGACGGGCTGAAGAAAATCAACATGTCGTAATCGAACTTCTCGTCGCTCTTGAAATCGTTGCTCACTGTGCGGTACATCACAACCTCCTTATGGATGAGTTTCTTGGCATCCAACAAATTGGTAATTTCGTCATTATGTACATCCGACAATGGAACCAGATATTTCTCTGTCTTGTGTTTCACCATGGCCGGTATCAAGTCGTCCACTTTGCCCGTGGAACCGAAGAATACTTTGCGTTTGCGGTACTGCACATATTTCTGGATGTACAGTGCAATGGTTTCCGTGATGCAGAAATACTTCATGTCTTCGGGTATCGTCACACGTAATTCTTTGCACAGAAGGAAGAAATGGTCTATGGCATTGCGTGAGGTGAATACCACTGCGGTATAATCCAATATAGAGACTTTCTGTTGGCGGAATTCCTTAGCAGACAAACCTTCAATCTTGATAAATGGTCTGAAAACTACTTCCACACCATACTTGGAGGCAATCTCGAAATAAGGAGATTTCTCGGAGGTTGGTTTGGGTTGTGAAACCAGAATCTTCTTTATCATAAGTGTCCAAATATTTTATAATAGTATGTCGTTCGTATATGTAAGTGCTTGCCATAAGCCGCACAAAGGCAGCATTTCAAGGGCACAAAAGTACATAATTAAATGGAAAAAACCATGAATTTTTGGGAAAAATATACAAAAAGTTTTATAAAAGAGTAGAAGTCTGATGAAACCCAACAACAGGCATAAACATAATATCACATCGTGGGTCGGAAGATTGAAAAAGACTGTGATTAGAGCAAGCGGAAAGAGCAGTACTCCTTCGGCCGAAATGAGGAATGAATATGATTTGAGCCAGGTACTTCTGCGTTCTTTGTCAAAAAAGATCCAATTGACAAACGTGTAAAACAGTTGCTTGAATCCTAAGTAAGTCCAACAAATCAAAACATAGATTCCCAATAGGGTATGGGAGGAAACGGGGGACATGAAGAGGTCCCGGGTAGTTTGTGTGTAATCGAAGAAAAAAAGGCTGACGAGCAATCCGCTTTGCATATAAAGGAAAACGGCGTGGCGCATTTCGCGGCCCGTCTCTATCGAGAAAAGTTTCTCCTTGTCCATGCGGTTGAGGAAAAAGTCCTGTAAGCGTTGTTTGATAAACTTTTTGCTGTTGGCGAAGATGGTCATGACTACTAGGAAACAGCAGAGCAGGATGCCCGTGACCCAGTCATCGTGGCGTAACAGGTAGGGTAACGGGTCGGCATCCATGCCGGTTGGGCGGATGTTTGTTTCAGCATGGTAATAGGGCGAGGTGCTGAAAAAGTTTTCATCGTATCGGATGCCTTGTACGGAGAGGGTACTTTTGGCCGACGGTATCTGCCATCCCGGAAGGTTCAGGGTGTCGGGACGTGTCGAACGCACGGTCGGACGTGGAGGCAGCATCGCCTGGATGGCAGAATCCTGTTGGGCCGGTGTGGCATCAGCGGGCAGGCTTTCAATGATTTGTTTCGGGTTGAATTTCTGCCGGAGGGGATACGAAGCGTTCTCGTGTGCCGGAAGAGCCGTTTGAAGTGAGTCTTTCATGTTCAAATGGCGGCAAACTTGCGGATTTCCTTGTCCCAGACAGGAGTGGAGTACAATAAGTCGATGGCTTCTGTAGGAGTGGAAGCCACTTTCCAGATGTCCAAATGGGCCGGACGCATGAAATGCTCTTCGGCGGCTCGGTCGAGCATTTTCAACAAAGGATCATAGAATCCGTTTGTATTCAGTACTACAATGGGGTTCAGATATAGTCCGAGTTGTTTCCACGTAATGATTTCGAGCAATTCTTCCAACGTGCCACATCCGCCCGGCAAGGCAATGACACCGTCTGAAAGGCGGGCCATTGTCTGCTTGCGGGTGTGCATGTCTTCCGTTTCAATCAGTTCCGTAAGCCCGGGGTGTTGCCAACCTTGTTCCACCATGAAACGGGGAATCACGCCGGTCACTTGCCCTCCGGCTTCCAGGCAGGCATCGGCGCAGGCTCTCATAAGCCCGAGGTTTCCGGCACCGTTCACCAGACGGATGCCATGGTGTCCCAAGAGTTCACCCAATTCCCGTGCAGCCCGGAAATAGCAATCGGCTATTTTCGTACTGGAGGCCGAGTATACACACACTGACTGAATCGCGTTCATCTTATAGTCCGAATGTTTCTTTGATTTGAGCAACATAATCCAATTTCTCCCACGTGAAGAGTTCCACTTCGAGGGTCTTGGTAGGCATATAGCGGCTGTGGAACTCCTTGGTCACGGTCTGCGGTTGGCGTCCCATGTGGCCGTAAGCGGCAGTCTCTTCATAAATGGGATTGCGGAGTTTCAGGCGGTCTTCGATGGCTTTCGGCCGCAGGTCGAACAACGCGTCTATCTTTTGCGCAATCTCTCCGTCGCTCAGGCTGACATGGCTGCGTCCGTAAGTATTGACGTAGATGTTCACAGGGCGTGCCACACCGATGGCATAGCTGATTTGCACTAGCATTTCGTCGGCCACTCCGGCTGCCACCATGTTCTTGGCGATGTGGCGTGCGGCGTATGCGGCCGAACGGTCTACTTTGGAGGGATCCTTCCCGGAGAAGGCGCCTCCGCCGTGGGCACCTTTGCCCCCGTAGGTGTCTACTATGATCTTACGGCCGGTCAGTCCGGTATCGCCGTGAGGACCGCCTATCACGAATTTACCGGTGGGGTTCACGTGGTAAGTGATATGTTCGTCAAACAGTCGGAGTATGGCCGGGTCGTGAATCTCGGCAATGACACGCGGCATCAGGATTGTAATGACATCCTGTCGTATCTTGTCCAACATCTTCCGGTCGGCTTCTTCTTGGTTGCCGTCGGTCGGTTGGATAAACTCGTCATGTTGTGTGGAAACCACAACCGTGTCTACGCGAACCGGTTTCCCGTTATCGTCATATTCAATCGTCACTTGGCTTTTGGCATCGGGACGCAAGTACGTCATTTCTTTGCCTTCGCGTCGTATTTCGGCCAATACACGCAGGATTTTGTGGCTGAGGTCGAGGGATAGCGGCATGTAGTTTTCCGTTTCATTGGTGGCATAACCGAACATCATGCCTTGGTCGCCTGCCCCTTGTTCCATTGGGTTTTGGCGTTCCACGCCGCGGTTGATGTCGGCGCTTTGTTCATGGATGGCAGAGAATACGCCGCAACTTTCCGCTTCGAACTTGTATTCCGCTTTGGTATAACCGATACGGCGGATAGTACGGCGGGCTATTTCTTGCAGGTCGACGTAAGCTTCTGATTTTACCTCTCCGGCCACGACAACCTGACCCGTTGTCACCAATGTTTCACATGCGACTTTCGAATTAGGGTCGAAAGCCAATAATTCGTCCAATACAGCGTCGGAAATCTGGTCCGCCACTTTGTCCGGATGTCCTTCGGACACCGATTCGGAAGTAAATAAATAACCCATTTCTACGTAGTTAAATTAAAAAAATAATAATAAGAATGGGGTTTCATTGGGAAGGTATGCGTGCAGTTTCAAAACTGTATTTAGCATTTTTTACCGTGGTTGCAAGCCGCCCAAATCTATCCACATTTGTATTTACGGCTGCAAAGTTAAGGAGAAAAAAGGAGAAAATGGTGTGTCTTCCACATTTATTTAGATTTTTATTAGGTTTGAAACGTGGATTTAATTACTTTTGGGCAAAGATGGCAACGTCTTGTAAATTAAAAACATTAACCTCTATATTTTTCATGAAATGAAGGGCAAATCTTTTTTCAAGAGGCTTATTCCCGTTGCATTTTACGCAATGTGTGTGGCCTCTTCCATGGCACAAGTTACATTGAATATCGATGCCGGACAGCGGGGAGCTTCCATCGGTGGTCGCCATTACGGCATCTTTTTCGAGGAAATCAACCATGCCGGCGACGGTGGGCTTTACGCCGAGCTGATTCACAACCGTTCTTTCGAGGACAATGCGTCGAACCCTGACAAATGGTGGCCTGTGGGGAATGCCCGTATGGCCGTGGTTACCGACGGGATGCTGAATGAGGCACAGGGGCACGCGCTCGAATTGGAATTCAAAGGCGCGGGCGACGGTGTGCGTAACGAGGGTTTCTGGGGCATTCATGTGGTGAGCGGGCAGACTTATCGGCTGTCTTTTTGGATAAAAGGAAGTCCTGATTATAAGGGTGTCATTACAGCCGAGTTGCAGACTCAGGGCGGTCGGAGTTTGGGTAGCCGAGAGATGACGGTGGATGTCGGCTCGGGATGGACGAAGCTGACGGCGGAAATCACGGCCACGGGAGAGGCTCGCGACGGTTGGTTCGCCCTGAAGGGTTCCGTGCCCGGCACGGTCGTATTGGACGTGGTAAGTCTTTTCCCGCCTACTTACAAAGGCCGTGACAACGGTTGCCGCATCGACTTGGCGGAAAAACTGGAAGCCATGAAGCCGTCGTTCGTACGTTTTCCCGGTGGTTGTTACGTGGAAGGGCATTATGCCAACGGAAAAACCAACCGTTTTGAGTGGAAAAACACCATCGGCCCTATCGAGGAACGTCCCGGGCACATGAACCAGAATTGGGGATATAGGGTGTCGGACGGTTTCGGATTCCATGAGATGTTGCAGCTCACCGAGGACTTGGGGGCGGAACCTCTGTTCGTGGTCAATATGGGCATGGGGCATGCGTGGGTGGAGGACTATACCCGGATAGACGAATACATCCAAGAGGCTCTCGATGCGATAGAGTATTGCAACGGCGATGCCAAAACTACGAAATGGGGCGCGTTACGGGCCAAGAACGGCCATCCCGAGCCTTTCAATCTCCGTTTATTGGAAATCGGGAACGAGAACTATAATTACAGTTCGGAAAACAATAACGACCAGAGCGACCACTATGCTGAACGTTACGAACAGTTCCGCAAGGCCATTAAGGCCAAGTATCCCGAAGTGACGCTGATTGGTAACGTGGAATCATGGGGCACGGACAATCCCAGTTGGCGTAACCCATATCCGGTGGATGCGGTTGACGAGCACTATTATAGGAATCCCTCATGGTTTGTCAACCAATATAACAAGTATGATTCTTATAGCCGGGCAAGCCACAAGATCTATGTGGGAGAGTATGCTGTGACACAGGACTATGGCGTCAATGGTCATTTGAATGCGGCGTTGGGAGAGGCGGTCTTCATGCAGGGGATGGAAAACAACTCCGATGTTTGCATCATGAACAGCTATGCCCCGATATTCGTCAACGAAAACAATTACAACTGGCGTCCGGACATGATCCGTTTCAACAGTTATACCAGTTACGGTACGCCTTCGTACTACGTGCAGCAGCTTTTCCCGAACAATGTAGGAAAACAGAATGTGAAGTGGACGGAGGAAAACAACCAACTGTTGCGCTCCGGGGACATCGGCTTGAGCACGTGGAGCACGAGTGCCACTTTCGACAACGTGAAAGTCACGGCAGGCGACGGGACGGTGGTCTTCCACGACGATTTCTCGTCCGTAAAACCAGAATGGAAGGCCAACGGAGGCACGTGGACCACTTCGGGCGGCGTGCTGAAACAGACGGATAAGGGCATGCAAGGCAAACTTTATGTCTGCGATGTGCAGCCGGGACAGGACTATACGTATGAGGTGGAAGCCACGAAGACCGGTGGGGCGGAGGGTTTCCTCATCGCCTTTAATTGCGGGGACGGAGACAATTATTGTTGGTGGAACCTCGGCGGATGGGGCAACACCCAACACGGGGTGGAAGTTTGCACCAACGGGTCGAAGACTACAGTGGCTTCTGTGAGTGGGTCTTTGGAAACAGGACATGCCTACCGTATTAAAGTCGAAGTGAACGGCACGCACGTGAAGTGCTATCTGGACGGTGCGCTCCTGCATGATTTCACTTTGCCGGTGAGCCGCAAGATATACGTCTCTTCCAATATCGACGACGAGGCAGGCGTGTTGTACGTGAAGTTGGTCAATCCGTCTTCCACACCGCAAGAGGCTACGGTTAATCTGGCACATGCTTCCACGACCGGCGGTTCGGTGGTGGTGCTGACAAGTGGGAACGGTACGGACGAGAACAGCCTGGAGCACCCGGACAAAGTGGTGCCCCGTGAGCAGGCGTTGGAGGTTTCGGGCAGTAGTTTTACATATACTGTTCCGGCCTATTCGTTGAGTATCCTTCGTTTGGACGTGAAGGACGTGGAACTTGTTCCAGAAGAAAAACCGGAATTGCCGGAGCCGTTGGTGCGGTATTCCTTCGACGGTGGGCAAGCAGCTGACGATGCTGGGAAGTTCGTTGGGAAGTTGTGTGGAGGTGCTTCCATCGTGACGATGGATGACGGCAACCATGCCCTTTATACTGGTGCTGTTGGTGAGCAAGGTTTTTTTGATTTAGGCGTGGACATGGCACGCCGTACCTTGGTTGGGTTGGATGCCGATTATACCATGTCGGTCGACATCGCCTTGCCCGGCGTAGGAACGTTGGAGGATTATTGTTGGGCATACGCTTTTGCCCATGGGACGGAGCAATACATAGGGTTGGTGAACAGCCCGGGCAACACGGGTTGGTATTACACTATCAAGGACGGGGCGAGCACGGATGCCCCTTCGCACGGAGGGTTGGCTTATGGCGTGTGGCATAATATCGCATACGTGCAGTCGGGCGGCATGGGGCGGCTTTACGTGGATGGTCGTCTGGCCAGTGAGCAGCAAGTAACGCAACGTCCGGACAACGTGGCGGAACGTCTGACGGAAGCCTATATCGGGCGTTCGCCCTTTGCCGCAGATGCCTTGATGGCCGAGGTCTTCTTCGATGATTTCCAGATTTATGACGTGGCTTTGGACGAAGGGCAGGCGAGGGAACTCTATGCCCGGGTGAAAGACCGTGCGGCGGAGTCGCGGGAAGTGGCCATGAGTGTTGGGCGCGAAGGACTGGCACGGTTTATGAAGAAGTTCAACTGTTTGCATGCCACGACGGAATTACCCAACATGATTTCCGACAAAGTAGGCGTGGAATGGCTCTTGTCCGTAGGCCAAGGCTATGAGGATGCCGTTGCTTTAGAGGATGGGAAACTGGTGGTACGCGCCCTGCCGCAAGGGGATGAGGCTGTCCGTGCCGGAATGTTGTCTGCCAAGTTAAGTTGCGAGGCCGACACGGTGGTAGTGGAGTGTCCGGTGATGTTGGCACCCGACGACAACCGCTATGGTTACTTGTACTGCTTCATGAACGCAGGAAAGGAAATCACCAATTTCGCACTCGGTGCGAAGGAAGATAAAGGCCGTGTGTTCCACGTATTGTTGGACGGGGAAGAAATTTTCGACACGGAACAGGTGGCAGGAATAGAACACGGCACGCGTGACGCCTATATCGGGCGCGGTAAGGCATCGGACGGCTATTTCATCACGACCACCGACATGAAACAGCACGCTTCCGGCGTGTGGAACAACCACGGCATCGACTTGGTACGTTCCCGGGATTTGATACATTGGGAGAGCACGACGTTCGACTTCAACCGGGGAAAATCCGTCTTCTCCGACCCCGATGCCACGACGGGCGTATATGACACCGATGAGGAATATGCCCGTATCAACCGTGTATGGGCACCGCAGTTCATCTGGGACAAGAACTATAACGGGGGAGAAGGTGCCTATTTAGTGTATTATTCCATACTTTCCACGAACGAAGGCGACAACCATGACCGTATTTTCTATTCCTATGCCGACCGGGAGTTCAAGACGCTGACCCAACCCCGTGTCTTTTTCGACCCCGGAATCTCGGTAATTGACGCGGACATTGTGTATAATCCCTACGACAGCCTCTACCACATGTATTACAAGCGTGAAGGGGCTTCGGGTACGGAACGGGGTATTTATGAAGCTACAAGCAAGAAGTTGGTGGGTGGTACTTGGACGGAAGTGATGCACGTGACGAACGAAGGTTCGGAACAGGTGGAAGGTTCCAGTACGGTGCGCCGCATCAATGAAGACATGTACAACCTGTATTATATGCGTTACTCCGGAGGCAATGCCTACAAGTATTGCGAGACCGACCATTTAGGATTGAACGTGACGCATTCCTCCAACGTGGAAGGGACCGGAGCGTTCCAGCACGGTTCCGTCATGACGGTGACGGAAGAAGAATACCGCCTGTTGCAGGCATGGAGCGACGTGCGTTTGTACCTGCCACGTGTGCGGGAAGTGAAGGAGGAGAGCGGCAGCCAAGTGTTCGATGCCGCCATTCGGCAAGCCGAAAAAGCGTTGGACCTGACTTCCGTGCCGGAGTTGGCCATGGCTTTGCCTGCGGCCTACGAAGCCCTGAAAGCGGCGATGGAAGCCTATACGAGGGATTTGTGCGCCGGTTGGACGCCCGGAGAGGAAGTAGACCTTACCTGGCTTTTAGTCAATCCCGATTTTTCGGAAGGCAGCAAGGGATGGGAAGGCACGCCTTTTACGGCGGCTTCTTCCGGCGTGGCTGAGTTTTATGACAAGGTTTACGACACTTATCAGGTGTTGGAACGTATGCCGGCCGGTACATATCGTCTTCGCGCCCAAGGCTTTTATCGCTATGGCGACAAGGCGGAAGCCTATAACGCGCATCAGGACGGTTCGGAACAGTTTTTGGCCGGGCTGTATCTCAATAACAGCCGCCAGACGTTCATGTCTTTGTTCGACGGTTCCGCTCCCTACACTTACAATCCCTATACCTATCCCGACGATGTGCGGTCGGCTGACAATGCCTTCAACCGCGACGGGGAATACCGTGCCAATGAAGTGGAATACGAGCTATTGGCGAAAGGGGATTTGCGGGTCGGTCTGGACAAGACCGAGTACAGGTACCACGACTGGAACTGTTTCGACAACTTCAAGTTATTGTATGTCGGCAAACCGACCGCCATACGCGAAGTGACGGGTTCGGCTGCGGTTCCGGTGGATGTGTACACCGTGAGCGGCGTGAAAGTGCGCAGCGCGGTCATGCCGCATGAAGCCGTGAAGGGACTTCCGTGCGGGATTTATATCGTGGGTACGAAGAAATTTGCGATTAAGTGAGCGCAGGCCGAGCTTGCTCGAAGCCTGCCGAGCGTGAGCAAATTATGCAAATTTGCGATTAAGTGAGCGCAGACCGAGCTTGCTCGAAGTCTGCCGAGCGTGAGCAGATTATGCAAAGTCGTGGTGGATTGAGGTACTTCATATTTCTCTTCGTCATTTGTATGTGTATTCTGTCTTTGGATATTTGATATAGGACTCCCTCTTTATGTCGACAAAATGTAAGCTATATGCCGATTTTTGGGGTGATGAAATGAGCCTGAAAAGTACATTCCGTGTAATTTTCAGGCTCATTTGAATACATATATTCACATTTCGGTCTCGTTTTTCATGTATCTAAAGCATTTTTAGGGATCAGTTTCAGCCGAATGATTTTCCGTTCGGCTGAGAAAACACTTTTTATCTGCGCAGGACTTTTTGTGTTTGTCCGCATGTCGTTGGAAAAATCGGCTTCGGGCGGTACGTAGGTGTGTCCCGATGGCCTGTTTTTCTTTTAAATGGAAGCCCGTTCCTGTCCAAATCCGTGTGGCAAGATGATGGGCCGGGAAGGCTATGGGCTTACGTGGTGTGTAATGGCTTGCGCACGGGATGATGGCTTTGTATGCAGGAAGTAAGCGTAAGGAAGGGAATGAGTGACACGAAGGATTTTGCAAGGCACGCGAGAATCGTGTTTTTTCGTCCGTGTGCGCCATCATGCAAGAAAATGAAATCCTAAGGGTGTTGGATTGGCAAATAGACAGAATGTAAGGATGGACAGGAGAACGGAATGCACTACTTGTCCCCGTGGCCGCGCAGTGCTTTCAGGTTGCGGATGAGGCCCTCGTATTTCGCCCGTTTCACGGCAGAGCCTTTGAAGAGCATCCGGTAGTGTTCCACGTCCAACCGCACCCAGTCTTCCTCCTCCATTTGCAGCAGTTCGGGACGGGGAGTGAAGGCCGGTTCCGTGGTGGAGATGGCGGAACGCAAATGAGGACAGGCACGCAGGCAACGGTCGCAACCGTAGAAATAAGGATACATCCGGGCAGCAACCTCTTCGGGAATTCCGCCCCGGTTCTCGATGGTCAGGTAGCTCAGGCAGCGGCGGGCATCCAGTCCGCACCCTTCTTCCAAGGCATGCGTGGGGCAGGCTTCGATGCAACGGCGGCAGGTGCCGCAACGGTCGGTGGGGAAAGGCGTATCGTAGGCATCCGCCGGTAGGTTGAGCATCAGTTCGCCGAGGAAGAATGCACTGCCCGCCCGGGGGATGACGAGCTGGGTGTGGCGGCCTATCCACCCCAAGCCGCACCGCCAGGCCCAATAGCGTTCCAGTACCGGTGCCGTGTCGCAGAAGGCACGCCCTTGCAAGGTGCCTTCCGGCGTACTGTGCCGCAGGGCTTCGAGCAGGCCGTTCAGTTTCTGCCGCATGATGTCGTGGTAGTCCTTCCCGTAAGCATACCAGGCGATTTGCAGTTTGTGGTCCGGGATGGGCGTGGACGGGTGGTAGTTCAGGGCCACGCTGACCACCGTCCGGCATCCTTCCACGAGGAGGCGGGGGTCAAGCCGTTTGGCTTCATGCCCTTCCATGTAAGCCATACCGGCCTGCCGTCCTTCGCCGAGCCAGCGTTTGAAGAAAGCGGCGTGCTGAGGGGCGACCGGTCCGGCCGGGGCCAGTCCGCAAGCAGAAAAGCCGAGGCTAGCGGCCTCGGCTTTTATTTGAGTGGCAGAGAGTATGTTTTTTGTCATTCTATCACTTTGAAAACATATCCTTGGTCTTTCAGCCATTGCAGGGATTCGGGCAAAGCCGTTTGCAGCTTGTCGATACTTTTCAGCGAGTCGTGGAACGTGATGATGGAACCGTTGCGTGCGTAGCGTTTCACGTTGTTCACCACGTCCTCCGCCGTCACCCTTTTGCTGTAGTCACGCGTCACCAAGTCCCACATGATGATGCGGTAGTGCTTGCGTAGCAGTTTGAATTGCAGCAACCGCATCCACCCGTGTGGAGGGCGGAAGAGGTTGGTATGCAGCAGGCGGTTGGCTTTGTCTGCATTTTCCAGATATTCTTTGCATGAATGCCGGAAGCCGCCGATGTGGTTGAACGTATGGTTGCCGACGCGGTGCCCGCGTTCGACGACCATGCGGTAGATGTCGGGATGCTTGCGCACGTTGTCTCCCACCATGAAGAAAGTGGCCTTGATACCAAACCTGTCCAATGTGTCTAACACAAACGGGGTGGCTTCAGGTATCGGTCCGTCATCGAATGTCAGATAGACTACTTTCTTCTTGCGGCTCATCCGCCATATCGCGGTCGGATATAGCCACCGGAGGAATACTGCGGGTTGTTCTATGAACATGGATTCCTGGGTTTCAGACTGGGATTACAAGCTTATTCCTCTTTGATGGCAACGTGAAGCATAGTTGTTCACTTCCATGATGCACTCTTCGGCTTTCTTCTTGTCTGCGGCCTCCCAAGTTTTCGCGATGCTGTTCAGGATGTAGAGCTGTGTGAGGCATTCCCGTGACGATTGCAACAGTCGCGGCGTGCTCAGGCTCAGGTACCATTCCAAATATTCTTTCGCGTTTTGTCGTGCAGCTTCGAGCAATTTGCCTCCTTCTGCCTTATGGCCCAGTGACAACCACGCCCTGCCCAGTTCGATGGAATGTCCGTAGATGGCTTCGTGCGGGACGATGCTGCCCGGAATTTCTTCCTCAGCCCGTTGCAGCACTTTCAATGCCTTCTCTTTCTTTCCTTCTTTCAGCAGCTGTTGGGCCAGTTGGTTGAAGAGGCGGCGGTGTGTGTAGCACATGCGTATCACGGTCTCGTCGAGGTAGATGTCCGGATTCTCTTTCAATCCACCGTATTTGAACTTGTTCATCATGTTGTCGTACATCCTCTCGCTGTCGATGGTGCGGCCGCTCTGTTTGGTGTCGAACGGTGTGATGCGGCAGGCAAGGCCTTCCTGTACGAAGTTGTCGCCCAGATGTCCGTAATTGTCGGGACCTACCGTCGTGGACATGTAGAGCGGGCGTTCCCAGTTGGCCTGCGAAATCATTTCCAACATCATCATCTCACTCTTGTAGACGGCGCGTTTGCCTTTGAGCGAGATGTGCATCACGTCGGGAATAGAATCGGCGGCAATCATCATGCCCGAGCGTTTCACGGCTTCCTTGTCCACCGTCACCACGATGCTGTCGGTCGGGAAAATCTGCAAGTCCGGGTTGTCGTTCAATATCCAGTGCCGGATGATGTTCTTCAACTCATACGGGTTGTCGCCCAACATCTGTTTCAGGTCTTCCGGACTGTCTTTGTAATAGTCGATGACTTGCTGTAGGGCATCGGGTTGCACGGGGATGCCTTCGCGTGTGCCGGTGACGTATTGCAGACGGGTCCAACTGATGGGCAACGACGGCGAATCGTAGGCCGGGCGGCGCATCTGGTCGATATACCAGTCTGTCTGCAGGTAACTCAAGTTGCAGACACGGGCATCGGTACGCACGCCTTCCGTTTCCTGGTTGTACCACAACGGGAAGGTGTCGTTGTCGC
>ULXR01043517.1_pt1 | contig 20014 bp, 20 predicted proteins | sample 1961511 | NCBI WGS metagenome assembly ULXR01 (sample SAMEA4835844, study PRJEB28245) | human gut metagenome | biome: gut microbiome; material: fecal sample | place: Denmark | collected 2008 | reverse complement strand
TGACAGGCTGGCATTCTAACCAACTGAACTACCGGACCGCGGTGTATGCCTTGGTGGGCCTTCAGGGACTCGAACCCCGGACCAATCGGTTATGAGCCGACCGCTCTAACCAACTGAGCTAAAGGCCCTCTCAAAAAGAGTGGTGACCCCTAGGAGACTCGAACTCCTGTTACCGCCGTGAAAGGGCGGTGTCTTAGACCGCTTGACCAAGGGGCCACAAAAAACTGGTCGGGGTGAAGGGATTTGAACCCTTGGCCCCATGCTCCCAAAGCACGTACGCTACCGAACTGCGCCACACCCCGTTGAGCTCACTTTTTGCAACGGTGTGTATTATACAGCTATGCGCCTCGTTTGTCAACACTTTTTTTCAATTTTTTTGATATATTTTTTAGTATTCAGTTTTGATTTCTTATTTTTGGTTATTTTATTTAGCATTTCGATTTTCGTTTTTATGCACAATTTGTTAAAAAACAGGGCTGTTCAATGCCGAAATGCATCAAACAACCCGTTATCAGCGTTAAATATATTCAATATAATCCGTTTATTCGATGAAATCAAACTCCCATTCACCCATGCGCACAATACTTTCGTTGCCCGCTCCGGCCTCGCGGAGAGCATCAATTATGCCTTCAGCCTTCAACATACGCTGGAAACGCCGCATAGATTCCTCGTCATCGGCATCCGTCGTGTCCAAAATATATTCAACGGTTCCGCCCGTTACGGTGTAGACCTCACCTTCCCTGCTGATTGCAAAGCCGCGTTCGTACTGCGGGGTTTCAATTATATCATCCTCAGCAAACTCTCTTGTTGCAGGCAGCTCCTTAAGCATTTCAACAATTGCATCAAGCAAAGGCTCAAACCCCTTGCCGGTTGCAGCCGAAACGGGAAAAATACGCGGCAGCTCGTCCTGTCCGCCGTTACCCTGCGCTTTATCCTCCTCAATATGCATTGCAAGCTCTTCCCGGAAAATCTCAAGGTTGTCCTCCGAGCCGGTTATATCCATTTTATTTGCAACAATAAGCTCCGGCAGTTCCGCAAGCTTGTCGCTGTAGCGCATCAGCTCACTGCGAATCCGGCAATAATCCTCAAACGGATCACGCCCTTCCGAACCGGAAATATCGAGCACATGCACGAGCATCCGTGTGCGCTCTATGTGACGCAGAAAATCATGCCCAAGTCCTGCGCCGTCCGCTGCGCCTTCGATAAGACCGGGAATATCAGCAACAACAAATGATGTGTCATAACGCTTTACAACGCCGAGATTCGGTGTCAGCGTCGTGAAGTGATAATTCGCGATTTTCGGCTTTGCGCTTGTGACAACAGAAAGAATGGTGGATTTGCCGACATTCGGAAGGCCGATAAGACCTACATCCGCAATCGTCATCAGCTCCAATTCAACCTCATATTCCTTTGTCTTTTGTCCGCCTTGGGCAAAACGCGGAGCCTGCTTTGTCGGCGTTGCAAATTTGGCATTTCCCCTGCCTCCCCTGCCGCCGCGCAGAACAGTACGCTCCCTGCCCGGGCTGTTCATATCCGCAATAATCTTGCCTGACTCGACATCGCGCACACGCGTTCCGACAGGAACCTTAATTACAAGGTTCTCACCGCTTTTGCCGTACTGCATGTTTCCTCTGCCGTTTTCGCCGTTCTGTGCACGGAAGAATCGTGCAAACTTGAAATCGAGCAGTGTGTTCATGTTTTCATCGGCAAGGAAAACAACATTGCCCCCCCTGCCGCCGTCTCCGCCGTCCGGTCCGCCGTGACTGACGTATTTCTCTCTGTGGAAGCTTGCGCATCCGTCGCCGCCGTTGCCTGCTTTTATAATTATCCTCGCCTTATCAACAAATTGCATTTTATCTGTTCTCCTTGTGGTATTTACATAGTTCCTTCAGTGTGCATATATCGCATTTCGGTTTTTGCGCAGAGCAAACGCGTCTGCCGTGAAATATCAGCCAATGGTGTGCAATTGACCATTTCTCCTCAGGTATGCATTGCATGAGCTGTTTTTCGGTCGCTTCAACGTTTGCCGCACAGGCAAGTCCCAAACGGTTGCTGACGCGAAACACATGCGTGTCAACAGCAATCGCCGGAACATTAAACGCATTTGAAAGCACGACACTTGCTGTTTTTCGTCCCACACCCGCAAGCGACTGCAAAGCCTCCCTGTCATTCGGCACAACACCGTGATACTTTTCGGTCAAATCGCGGCTGACCGACAGTATGTGTTTTGCTTTTGTGTTAAAAAACCCGCAAGGCTTAATGTATTTTTTCAGTGTTTCTTCATCGGCTGCCGCCATGGACTCCGCATCGGGATAAGCCTTAAAAAGCTGAGCAGTGCACTTATTTACCTGCTTGTCCGTACATTGCGCGGAAAGAATGGTTGCAATCAACAACTCAAACGGGTTGCTGAAATTCAATTCGGGCTTTGCATCCGGATGTGCTGCGGCAAGCCCTTCAAGAATTGCCTGCACCTGCTGCGGACTGCACCGAACTGCACATTCGTTTTCATTTCTTTTTTCTTGTTTCATGTTTACACCATTGCACCGATTTTGTTTTGCCGAAAAACTCCCGTAAAAGAGCTTACCGGTTTCGGCCGCACCGACACACGCATAATTTAGCACATTCGGGCGCATTTGTCTATCGCCCGCCCATCATATTCATTATCCGGGAAATATCGCCTTTTCCGCTCTTCATAATATTCTGCATTCCCATAAGCATTTGAATAAGCTGCATCTGTTGTCCTCCTGCTGCGCCGAACGGATTCATGCCGCCGAACGGATTCATGCCGTTCATTGCCGCACCCGAATTCATGCTTCCCATGTTTCCGTTCACCGCACCGCCTGCGCTGCCGAAGCTGCCGAACGGGTTCATAAATCCGTTCATGCCGCCGGAATTCACATTCCCCGATGCACTTTCCCCGCGGTTCATCCTTGAAGCTTGTCTTGATGTCTGTTCGTTTCGAAGCAAAACAATCGAATCATAGTCCAATCCGAACCCTGTACATACGCCTTTCAGCTCATTCGGTGCAACAAAGGGAACCATTGCGGCAAGGAAGGCTCGAAGCTGCTCAATGCCCTGCTCCTCCCGAATTCGTCTTGCGATTCGCAGGAACGGCGAAGCTTCACCTCCCTGCGGACGTTTTGCTGCGTTCCCGTTCGGAACGAATTGTCTCTGTCTTGTCGGCACACGCTGCATGAATAAAACCTCGCTTCCCGGTGTTTTCTGCAATTAATCGGAATTAAACCGCCGAACACATCCTTCGGAATACATTCTATTCACAAACCTGTCTGCATGTGCATATTATTTATTGAGAGCAAGCGGTGCGGTGCGTTTCAGTGCGTATTAAGTATGCTGATGCGCTTCATGCCCCATTTCTCAGCATTACAGTTGCAACGGAGGTTTCGCAATGGTAAAAAGTCTGAAAAAATCAGCAAAAAGAGCAGCCGACGACAGGCAGCAGAATCCGTCCGCTGCCAACATTGACCCGCGCACGGAAGCGGATATCGGCAGACTGGTGGATAAATACAAAAATCGAAGCGAAAGTTCGCTTATGGATGAGCTGCTCCGCGTCACAGAGCAGCAGAAGCAGGACGGAACTCTCGATTCGGCAGGGATACAGGCTGCCGCAAACAGCATTTTGCCGATGCTGAACGCCGAACAGGCAAAGAAGCTGAACGCAATTCTCAGCAAAATCACATAAAAACGCTTTGTTCTTTCCGAACACCGGAATTCGCTGAACAATTCTGGTTTACGCAGGAAAAAGCTTCAGCTAAATCCTATCGCAAAACTCAAATCGGGTTTTTCTCGGCATTGTTTTTCGCGGAGCTGTCTGTTTTTTTCAGTTCCGCAACCGTATTATCCATAAGAACCATAACCATGGGCTGCCCCCTGCCCGCACGCGGTTCAATTCGAACTTCCTCCGTGTTGAACACGGTTTGCGTTCCGTCTTTTTGAACTGCTGCAAGGTCAAGCGGATCGGTAACATGCATTACGGCGGCAATACGCGTTCCGTTTGAGCCGTTTTTCTTAAAGCCGAAGCATTGCAGTCCCTTGCCGTTCCTGCCCTGAATTTCGTGATCGAATATGAAACTGCGCTTCATGTAACCTCGGTCGGTAGCAACAAGCAGCTCACCTTCTTCCGGAACATGCCCTGCAAAGATAACACCGTCTCCGTCATCAAGCTTTATGCATTTCACACCTGCACTTGCGCGGCCTGTGACGGGAACCGTGTCGGAAGCAAAACGAATGCTCATCCCTCCCTCCGTCACAAGCAGGATGCTGCTGTCGGCCGTTGTTTCGCGCATGTATTCGACACGCACCAACCCGTCGCCCTCCTTCAGGTTGACGGCGGCAATGCGTTTCATCTTTGTTATGTATTCGGAAGCCTCGGTGCATTTGACCAGTCCGCCGCGGGTATAGAAGAACACCTTGCCGACAGAAAAATCCTCATCGCATATCGCGAGAAGCTTTTCGTCCTGTTCAAGTTCGAAAACTGCGGAAAGGTTTGTCGGCTTTGCCTGCGGCTTGGTTTCGGGAATATCTTCAACGCGCAGCGTTAAGCATGCACCATGCGACGTGAACAGGCGCAAAACGCCGTCCGTTGAAGTATCAAAAGTTCGTATCGGCTGCTCCTTTGCGATAAAATCCGCCGCTGCAAGTTTCGGAGGCAGCCTGCGCAGTTTGTTATCGGGAAGGAACATCACAAAAGCGGGTTCCGCAGCCGCTTTTTCTTCGGTTTCGTCGTCATTCGGCTGAACTGCATCTATAAGCTTAGTGCGTCTCGGGGAAGCCAGCAGCTCCCGAACTTCCGTCAGTTCGTCAATGATGAGTTTATCCAACTTTGATTTTGACTCAAGTATACCCTTCAGCCGCTTTATTTCCTTGCTGAGCCTGTCGAATTCGCGTTCAATCTCAAGCTGCTCAAGGTTGGTGAGCCTTTGCAGACGCAAATCGAGTATCGCATCCGCTTGGATCGCCGTTAAATCAAACCGCTCCATCAAGCCTTGTTTGGCAGCTTTCGGAGATTTCGACGCACGAATCAGCGCAATTACTTCATCAATATTCAAAAGCGCAATGATAAGCCCCTGCAAGACATGGGCGCGGCGTTCGGCGGCGTCAAGTTCGTATCTGCTGCGGCGTGTTACAACGTTCTCGCGGTGTTTAATGTAATAATCCAACACATCCGAAAGCCCGAGAAGTTTGGGCTTTCCGTCCGCAATGGCAACCATAATAACGCTTACGGTTTTTTGCAGATCGGAGTATTTAAACAGAGCATTCAACACTTTCTGCGGATCGAAATCCTTTTTAACTTCTATAACGGCGCGAACGCCTGTTCTGTCGGACTCGTCCCTTATATCGCTGATGCCGGCGAATACCGATTTGCTTTTTTGCTGAACGAGCGCAAGCACCTTCTCAAGCGCGGCAGCCTTATTGACCTGATACGGAAACTCCGTTATTACTATATTGGTTTTTCCGTTTTTGAGCGGTTCAAAATGTGTTTTTGCGCGATTGATGAGCTTTCCCCTGCCCGTTTCATATGCCGTGCGAATTTCCGCTGTGTTCAAAAGATATCCTCCGACGGGAAAATCCGGACAGGGCAATATCTTCATAAGGTCATCAAGGCTGATTTCTGGGTTTTTAATTTTCGCGATCACGGCATCTATCGCTTCCGTCGGGTTGTGCGGCGGAACGGAAGTCGTCAATCCGACCGCAATGCCGTTTGAGCCGTTAACAAGCAGGTTCGGGAAACAGCCGGGGAGCAAATCCGGTTCTTTGAGTGTGTCGTCAAAGTTCAGGCTGAATTTGACCGTGTCCTTTTCAAGGTCACGAAGCATCCGCATCGCAGCTTCCGTCATTCTCGCCTCGGTGTAACGCATTGCAGCAGCGGGATCGCCGTCCATGCTGCCGAAATTTCCGTGCCCGTCAACAAGAGGTATGCGCATGTTAAAATCCTGCGCCATGCGAACCATCGCGTCGTAAACGGAACTGTCGCCGTGCGGATGATATTTGCCGAGGCAGTCGCCGACGATACGCGCCGATTTTCTGTGCGGCTTATCGGGGGAAAGCCCCAGTTCCATCATTGTGTAAAGAATTCTGCGCTGAACGGGTTTCAATCCGTCCTCAACCCGCGGCAGAGCACGTTCAAGAATTACATGTTCCGCATAAGGCATCATTGAAGAACGCATCACATCGTCCATGCTTTGGACAATTATCGGATTCTTCGGGGTTATATTTTCATTTTGGTTTTTTTTTGCCATTACCTGTTATTTCGTTCCTTTATTGCATCGTAAAAACGCACACAGCAAACGCAGGGTGTGTGCAGCCGCCGTTCAAACCCGCCGCAAATATGCTTAATTCTGCCCGCGAAGGGTTTTTATCATTGCAGCAGGGTCGGAAGCAGAATAAACGGCATTGCCTGCGACAAGCACGGTTGCTCCGAATTCGCGGCAGATTTTTGCGGTTTCAGGGTTCACGCCTCCGTCAACTTCAATTTCAACATCCGTAAGGCCGCGCTCATCCAGCATTCTGCGTATGGTTTTTATCTTTTCCGCCGCAGTGCGGATAAATTTCTGCCCGCCGAACCCGGGGTTGACTGTCATAACAAGCACAAGGTCGCAGCTATCAAGAAGATATTCCGCCATGCAGGGCGGTGTTGCAGGATTAAGTGCAATTCCTGCTTTCATACCGAGCGAACGAATGAGCTGAAGGGTTCGGTGCGCATGTTTATCCGCTTCAACATGTATCGTTACAATATCCGCACCCGCCTCTTTGAACGGCTGAACCCATTTTGAAGGATTCTCCACCATTAAATGAGTATCAAAAACAAGCTCCGTATGCGGGCGCAATGCTTTTGTCATCGGTGCGCCGAAAGTGATATTCGGCACAAACGCACCGTCCATAACATCAAGATGAACATAATCCGCCCCCCAATCGGCAAGCACATCCACCGCGCTGCCGAGTGACGCATAATCCGCCGAAAGTATTGAAGGTGCAATTTTAATCATTTTTCCTGTTCCCCTTTTATTTGTCTTAAGCAGTGTTATATTTTAAAATCTGTTGCGTTTATTTTCTTCCGCCTCTTTAACAAGGTGGACATACCGTTCGTATCTCCCCAGGCTTATGACGTTTTCGCCGCCTTTTTTGACGGCACAGCCGGGTTCGGAAACATGGATGCAGCCGTTAAACCTGCATTCCCCGCGCACGGCGCGGAACTCCGGATAGCAATTTTTTATTTCCCGCGGTTCAATTTCGATATTGTCCAGCAAGCTGAACCCCGGAGTGTCCAAAACCGCACCGCTGTTCCCCACAGGGATAAGTTCCGTATGCCGCGTCGTATGCCTTCCGCGCTCCGTCTTTTCCGAAAGCGAACCCACTTTGAGTGCGATACCCGGCAGCAGCGCATTCAGAAGGGAAGATTTCCCGACGGCGGATTGCCCCGCAAGGCAGACAGCAGCATCTTCAAGCTCCGCTTTAAGCTCGGCAATACCCCACCCGCCCGCAGCTGACGCTCTGTGAATTCGGTAGCCCGTTCGTTCGTATTCGGCCGCAATGCGCTCCGCCGAACCTTCGGCATCCTCATCGCATTTATTGATAACTATAACAGGGTCTATTTTAAGTTTTTCACAGCAGACAAGGAGCTTGTCCGCCAAAAGCAGATCCGGTTCCGGACGGCTTGCCGCAACAACTATGAGCAATCTGTCAATATTTGCGGCTGCGGGGCGAATAAGCTCGTTTTTTCTCGGAAGCAGGTTCATAAGATATCCGTTGCTTCCTCCGGCGGTATGGGCCGCATCGCAGAAAGACTCCGAAGCCGTGCGTTCTCTTTTTTCGCGTTCTTCATCATATGAAAACTCGACAATGTCTCCGACAAGAGGCGTTTTTGCCTGTTTGCGAAAAAGTCCGCGCGCCTTGCAGACGCAGGTTGAGCCGTCATCGGCAAGCACGGTGTAAAACCCACCTATGCCCTTAATGATTCTTCCCTGTTTGGTTACTTTCATACTTTTTGCTCCTGTGCAGTGCATGTTCGAATCGGGTCGCCCTCCGCATAGGCAGAGTGTGCGCTTTCGTTCCGAATTGCACCGCCTGCGTCTTATTCAAACCTGACGGGCATACGTTTGATTTCCGTTCCGTTCATATAGATTATGCAGTCAAACAGGCCATCCGCAATAAAACCCGCATCAAAGCTCAGGCTGTGCAGTCCGGCACCGAGAATCTGCTCGTAAACCACGAATCTGCTTCCGCCGTTTTCGGAAGGTCCGATGTTTGAAATCAGAACCACAGTAAACATCGAATCGGCTGCATCGGCGAGAACATCCGTTGACATATGAGCAAATGTTGACTTTTTTATTTGCTCTCCGAGATAAACATCAACATGAACCGACCCGGGTAAAACGGGGATTCCCGCATTCGGGTTCTGTGCCGCAGCCAACACGTTTGACGATTGAACCGCAACGGTGTTTATGTTTGAATCGCGATAATCCTCCGCAAACCTGAAACAGTAATCGCTTATGCCGTATGCAGCGAGTACCGCTGCTATTTCCTCAAGGCTGTCGTAATCGGACAATTCCGGCATCGGCAGCATTGTTTCCCCCGAAACGCCGCTTATCCGAACATCAATTGTTTCCTCGCCGGGCAAAATTTCGCTTCCGTTCGGCACCGATTGCCAGATTATTGTTCCGGGTTCGGCATCATTGGGCTCGTATTCCACGGATTCAATATACATTCCTATCTCACTCAATAACAGTGACGCTTCATCAAGCTTTTTTCCGGTTAAATCGGGCATTGGTACGGTTTCCTGCGGAGGTCCGCTGCTCAGCCAAACATCAACATAACCGTTTTTGTCGTGCGCCGCACCGCTTACGGGCGATTGACGGCAAACGGTTCCCTCCGGATAATCCGCACTTGCTTCCGTTCCCGCAACCCGAATCCTGAATTCCCTGTTTTCAAGCACCCTCTCCGCCTCTGCACTTGTTTCACCGAGCACGTACGGCACACGGGACAGCTTATCGTTGCCCGCACCGCCGTACATGTAAACATACCACAACACGAACATTCCGACTATGAATGCAACCATCAGCGATACGGGAAGCACAACATGCCAAAGCTTTGCCCGCCGCCCATGTTTTTCGGTCTTTTGCGCATTGCGGCTCGCATTCCGAACCGCGTTCTTCAGCAGAATATGCTTTTTGGGCTGAGCCATTGCGCGTTCCAGATCCTGCCGCATCTCTGCTGCCGAGCTGTATCGCTCCTCTCTTTTTTTTGCCGTTGCTTTAAGCACAACATCGCTTACAGCCGGAGGTATTGCCGAATCAAATTCTGTCGGTGCGGGAACGGTATCGTTTATATGCCGCAGTGCAACCTGCACGGGATTTTCCCCTTCGTAAGGCGGTTTCCCCACAAGCATTTCAAAAAGCATTATTCCCACGGAATATATATCGCTTTCCGTTCCGACTTCCTCGCCCTTCGCCTGTTCCGGGGAAATATAATGGACCGAACCCACAACGTTTTTCCCGTCGAACGTTTTTGTTGTTGCATCGGCATCCTTGGCAATGCCGAAATCTGTGAGTTTTATCTCTCCCGTTGTTGAAATCAGTACGTTCTGCGGCTTTACATCGCGATGAATATATCCGGCGTTATGTGCGCACTCAAGTGCGTCAAGAATCTTTTCTGCAATTCCGACGGCAGTTTTCACATCAAGCTTTTTCTTTGCGAAAAGATACCCTTTCAGGGTGCATCCTTTCACAAACTCCATAACGATAAAGCTTCTCGAATCATATGTTCCGTAATCGTAAGCGCGCACGATATTGGCGTTTTTCAGCGACAGCACCGCCTGCGCTTCGCGTTCGAATCTGCGCACATATTTCGGATCCCTGCAATAGTCTTTTTTAATAACTTTCAATGCAACGGTTCTGTCGGTCTTTAAGTCATGGGCTTTATACACATCCGCCATGCCGCCGCTGCCCGCTTCGCATTCAATGCGATATCTTCCGTTTATCAGTTCACCTATCATGCGCCAATCCCCCCGGCATTTTTAACAAGCACAACGGTCACATTATCCGATGAACCCGCTGCAAGTGCAGCGTCCGTCAGTCTGTCGCACGCCGTCAACAGATTGCTTTCGCTGCTCAGTATCTCCTCCGCCAAGCTGATATTCATGCTTCCGTGCAGACCGTCGCTGCAAAGCATGATTATGTCCCCGTCTTTCCATTCAACAATCCCCGTATCGGCCTTTATAAACGGACTTGTTCCGACTGCACGCATAAGGATGTTTTTCTGCGGGTGCGTCTCCGCCTGTTCCCGAGTTATGACTCCGGAACGCACAAGTTCTTCAACGAACGAATGATCCCGAGTGATAAGCTTCAAACTTTCGCCGTTAAAAAGATAAAGTCGGCTGTCGCCCACGTTTGCAAATGTGAACCTTTGCGGGCGAACATATGCCATAACGACCGTTGTTCCCATTCCCGCGCAGCTTTCATCCTGCTGCGCTGCATCAAAAATCTGTTTATTGGCATATGAAATTGCATGCTGCAAAAGCATTCTTGTGTTTGTTATTGTGCTTGTTTCGACGTATTTCACAATCGACTCAACCGCAATGCAGCTCGCGATATTTCCCGCGCGGTGTCCGCCCATGCCGTCGGCAACAACCGCTATCGGTTTTTCGTTTTCGGCGGGTATGCTGCAATAGTCCTCATTCGCACTTCGCCGCCCCGTTTCAGTTCTGTAAGCATAAATCATCTGACTTTCCTCGTTGAATGTTTCGTCGGTTATTCCGACAAGCACATTTGTTCGCTCAACCGGTTCCGAGTTTGTTATAATAAACCGATTGCGGCCGGAATCAAATCTATTCTTGTTCGGGTTTGCTTATCAGCCCGTCCTGACCGATATGCTTGCTTCGGAGCTGTCCGCATGCACCGTCAATATCGGTACCCAATTCGCGCCGAACCGTTGCGGAAACATGCCTCTTTTCAAGCCACTCCGCAAATTTGTATGCATACGCACGGCTGACCCCGTTAAGGCTGCGTTCCTTGACGGAATTCAGCGGAATAAGATTCACATGGCAATTTATGCCGCGAAGCTTTGATGCAAGCTCAGCTGCGCATTCTTCGGATGAGTTCACGTCCGCAACCAATGCATATTCAAAAATCACCCTTCGTCCCGTCACGTCCGCATAGTGTTTTGCAGCAGGTATCAGCTCCTCCATTCGATAGCTCCGATTCACCGGCATAAGTCTGTCTCTGATATCGTTGTTCGGCGCATGAAGCGAAATGCAAAGCGTTACATGCGGCGCATCCTCGATGAGTTTATAGATTTTCGGTACAAGGCCGCATGTTGAAAGCGAAATATTCCGCGGACTGATTCCGAGTCCGTCCGCCGCCGCTGCACGCTTCAGAAACCTGACGGTGTTATCGTAATTGTCGAGAGGTTCTCCGCAGCCCATCATTACAATATTTGTGACAGTTCGTTTTTTGTCGTCAGCGTGCGGGAAAGCGCGTTCAACAGCGGTTATTTCCGAAAGCATTTCCCCCGCCGTAAGGTCTCGAACCTTGCCGTTCAGTGTTGACGCACAGAAAGCACAGCCCATGCGGCAGCCCGCCTGGGTTGAAATACAGAGTGTGTTTCCGTACGAGTATCGCATCAAAACACCCTCAACAACGTTGCCGTCCTCGGTTTCGTAAAGCATTTTTGCGGTATCGTCTTTTTTTGATTGTTTGCATTCAATGATGCCGACGCCGCCGAAAGGGAAGGCGGAAAGCTTTTCGCGCAGCGTTTTCGGGATATTCAGCATTTCTTTGGGCGGCACACCTTTTGCAAGCCATTTCATGACCTGCGATGTGCGGAATTTCGGTTCGTGCAGTTCCTCAAGCAGCAAGCCGAGTTCCTCTGTTGTAATTGATGCAAGCTCGTTCATTTTTCTCTCTTTTCGTTTTTGCCTTTCGGCTTATCTTTTTGCGTTCCGATACGTTCAAACGATACGGATGTCAAATTTCATATCACGTCAGGATTCCGATTTTGCATTCCGCATTTCTGCCCCGGATTTTACCGCCGCAGCGATAAAGAACCCATCCATTCCGTCAAGGTTCGGAAACAGCTGAAGCATTCCGTCCGCCGAGCGTCGGCGAATATCCTCATTCTGCCGCAGCTTATTCGAATCGACACAGTCAAACGGCGAAACGGCAGTGAATTCCGGATGATTCATCAGAAAGCTTTGCACCGTATCCGCATTCTCGCGTTTTGAAACGGTGCATGTCGAATACACAAGCCTTCCGCCCGGTTTTACGCAGCGGCAGCAAGCCTCAAGGATTTTTTGCTGTAGGGAAGCTAATTCGCAAACATTGTTTTCCGTTCGATTGAGATAGGCATCGGGCTTCGTCCCTCCGCCCATGCCCGAGCACGGCGCATCAACAAGCACAACATCGAACGCATTTTCAAATTCGGGATTGAACTCCGCCGCATCCGCACATATGCATTCCGCAATTGAAACGCCGAGTCTTTTGAGTGTCGCTTCCGTCAATTTCACGCGGTGCGGATGAAACTCCTCTGCAACAATATGTCCGTTGTTTTTCATCAGTGACGCAAGGCAGGCGGTTTTTCCGCCCGGTGCGGAGCAGGCGTCAAGAATCTTCATCCCGGAGTCCGCGCCGCAGGCAAGGCAGCAAAGCATCGCGCTCTCGCTTTGAATTGCAATTTTGCCTTCGTTAAACAATGCACTCCCGCTGATATTCAATTCGCCGGACTTCGTGATTACGAGTGCATCCTTTACATATTTTCCGCGACGATATTCAATGCCGAGCCTGTCCAATTCCGTGCAAAGCTGTTCGGTCGTGAAAGGATACTGTGCTCTCACCGTGAAGTTGTGCACGCGCGATGCAAGCATTTCATCGGTAAAATCAAACCCGTATTCCCTGATGTATTCACGAGCCATAAATTCCGGCACTCCGTAAAGAACATGCAGTTTTTTCGCCGATTCGGACGGAAGTTCGGGCAGACCGTCGGAATTTTTGCCGCGTGCAATGCTGCGCAGAACGCCGTTGACATAGCCGGACAGACCACCTTTGCCGATGCTTCGTATAAGTTCCACGCTCTCACTGCAAACGACATGATCCGGGGTGTTCATAAAAAGCATTTCCGCAATGCCCATCTGAAGCACGATCCGCACGCTTCCGTGAATGCGTCCCTTTGCATAATGAGCAATCAGGTAATCGGCGTAGCTGCAATGTTCAACAGTGCAGTAAACAAGTGCCGTTATCCGCGCAGCGTGGTTATGCTCCGTGTTTTTCAATGCTTCCTTCAGCGCAAGGTTTGAATATGCTCCTTCCCGCATGATAAGGTTCAGAACATCATATGCCTGTTTCCGTGTGCTGCATATCTTTTTTTGTGTCATTTTAAATTCCTTTGCGCGGACGTTTTGGAACAGTTTTGCGCTTTTGCTTTATTCGGCATCGATTCAACCGTTAAAAATGCAGCCGAGCATTTTTTTCGAGTTAAGCGCAGCTTTTGCATTCATGCGCTTTGAATTTGGAAACTGCAATTCCGTGATTTCCGTCACACCGTCCCCTGTCCGAACGAAAAGACCCCTTTTCGAATCGGCAATGACGCATTCACCGCATACCGATGCATTTTGCAGAATTTGATTCTGCTTCTCATCGGGAACAAGCCGTGTTGAAATTATTTTGATTTTCTGCCCCGAGAGCATCGCAAATGCGCACGGCTCCGGATTAAGCCCGCGAACAAGGTCGTGAATGCGTTGTGAAGATTTTGAAAAGTCTATGCATGCATCCTCTTTTTTAATTTTTGCGCATTTTGTTGCAAGCGCATCATCCTGTTTTGTTCGCGGCAGCGTTCCGTCAGCGAGTCTTTCAATCGTTTCGCGCAGAGTTTCCGCACCGATAACGGCAAGACGGGAATAAAGCTCGCCGTACGTTTCGTTCTCTCCGATTTTTGTTTCATGCTGCAGCAGCATATCTCCCGTATCCATGCCGATATCGGTCAGCATCGTTGTGACACCCGTTACCTTTTCGCCGTTGATGATTGCAGACTGCACCGGAGAAGCTCCGCGATACTTCGGCAGAAGACTGCCGTGAACGTTTATGCATCCGTATTTCGGAATTTCAAGGTTTTCCCGTGAGAGTATCTGTCCGAATGCAGCCGTGACCATAAGTTCCGGCGCAAAATCCTTCAGCGCACGGACGCCCTCTTCGTTTTTTATCCGTTCGAACTGGTGCACTGCAATCCCCGCTTCAAGTGCAGCAGCCTTCACAGGCGGCATTGCAAGCCCGTGCCCTCTGTCGCGCGGTCTGTCCGGTTGAGTGAAAACTTCGATTTCATGCCCCTGTTCAATGAGCATTTTGAGTGAAGGAACAGCAAATTCCGGCGTTCCCAAGAAAGCGATTCTCATATTGTTATTGTTCCTTATCTTTATAAAATCCGAGATAGGAATCAGCCCCGCTCTTTCGCGGACGCTGTTTTATTCCTGCTCCTCCGCCTGTCCCGCGTCAAACCCTTCGGGCGGTTCCGTCACTTTTTCAAGGTAGACATGCCCGTCCAGATGATCGCATTCATGCATTATGCAGCGCGCAAGCAAACCCTCCGCCTCGTATTCAATAAGGCTGCCGTCACGATCATAGGCGCGCATCACAACATGGTTCGGGCGGACTACATAACCCGATTTCCCGGGGAACGACAAACAACCTTCCAAATCACCCTGCTCTCCCGAAGCGCTGATGATAACGGGATTGATGGCTTCAATTAATCCGTCACCGCAATCCATTACAACAACGCGGCGCAGAATGCCGACCTGCGGCGCCGCAAGCCCGACTCCCTCCGCATTATACATAGTCTCCGCCATGTCATCCAGCAAGTCATAGAGTCGTTTGTTGAAATGCTCCACAGGCCTGCAAACTTTGTATAAACACTCCGCATCATCGGTAAAAATCTTTCGTATAGCCATTGAAATCCGAACCGTCCTTTCAAGCCGCGCACTGCACCGTTTCAGCGATAAGTCTTTTTCCGCATAGTTGAAACGGACATACTGCACTCATGTTATCATTGGGTATTATAACATGGATCGCGGCTTATTAAAAGGCTTTTTTCGTTCCTATGACAGTTGTATCCCTCTCACGGTTCAATCCGACTCACTTAAAATAATCGAAACATCCGAATGATATGTATTCGAAAAAATATGTTAAACGGTGTATACTGCTTTTCAACATTCTGTCTTATACTCATGAGTTCATTGCTTGCTTTACCGCATAACGCGGCGTCAGGGTCAAGGGGTAAACAGAAAAAAATTGACAACAACGTTCACGGCATGTTAAAGTAGGCTGAATAAACAGTAAGAGGTTCAAAATGAAAAAGATTATTGTCATCGGATGCATGGGCAGCGGAAAAAGCACATTTGCCGAAAAGCTGCACCACAAAACAAAAATACCGCTGTTTCACCTTGATAATATATGGTGGAAAGCGGACAGAACTCACATCTCACGCGAAGAGTTCGATTCGGAGCTGAACCGTATAATGCAGGGTGACTCATGGATAATTGACGGGGACTATAATCGAACTTATGCTGCACGGTTTGAAAAATGCGATACCGTGATTTTTCTTGATTACAGCGAGAAACAGTGCATGGAGGGTCTTCGCTCACGGGTCGGAAAGGTTCGCGCGGATATGCCGTGGGTCGAAAACGAACTCAGCGCGGAGCTTGTTGAGCTTGTGAAAGGGTACAGAGTTCAAACCCGTCCCAAGGTGCTTGAGCTTATTGCCGCACACGTGGATGTCGAATGCCGCATCTTCAACCGCCGCGAACAGGCAGATGCATGGCTTCGGTCTTTGCCGCCGCAGCTTTAATCCACTTTTCGGAGCGCATGTTGTTTCCGCAGCAGAGTACTTGACTGTTAAATACGGCGTTTGATATAATAAAACACGCAGAAAATGTCTTTCGGCACAGCTCTGCGCAGAAAAGAACTGTTAGGAGAATTATGGTTACAGCAGAAAAAAGCAGAATAGACTGCAGGCACATTGATGTTCTTGACGGAATTCGGGCTGTCAGTGTTATAATTGTTTTGATTTTCCATTTTTGGCAGCAAACATGGATTTTTCCCGTAATTAAAACGCCGTGGCTTGCCTTCGTCGGAATAACCAAAATAGATTTTTCAAATTTCGCAACAGTCGGATATCTTTTTGTGGATATGATGGTTCTTATCAGCGGTTTCCTGCTGTTTTTGCCGCTGATGCGCAGCATTATTCTCGGCGAAGAGATGTCAAGTTGGAAAAACTACGCGCGCAGACGCATTGCGCGAATCGTGCCAAGCTATTATTTTGCCGTGCTGCTGCTTTTCTTTGCCTCCGCACTTCCGACCGGGGCATATGCAACAACGGTGGACGCCTTAAAGGATCTTTTTGCCCACCTGACCTTTACCCAAACGCTTTGGGTCAACACATATATTGCAACTCCGCTGGATGTTGTGCTGTGGACGGTTGCAATCGAGGTTTGGTTTTATGTTCTTTTTCCGTTCGTTGCCGAATTCATCAAAGGACCGCGGAACAAAAACCGGCAGAGTTTCACCCCCGCATACGGAATCTTCTTCATTTTTGCCGTTTTTAACATAATTAATTATGTCTATACCGAAAACTTTGTTCTTAAGGGCAATGTATATCTTGCAATGCGCATAAACCAGTTCCCTGCGTTTCTCGGAGTTTATTCAATCGGAATGCTCGGAGCGTCGGCTTTTGTTTTGATTGCAAAAAATTGCAGACGCAGCAGAATTTTTAATGCGGTAAACACCCTTTTCTCTGTTTGCAGCATTTTGCTTATCGTTTACTTGATTAACGATTGCGTCGCCACGCAGGAACGGCAGGTTTGGCAGGTTACGGAGCGTTCAAAGCTTGCCTTTGTGTTCATGACATTTATTATCACCACTGCGCTGTCAAGCAAATGGTATCGCTGGCTGTTCTCAAACAAGTTCATGCGTTTTCTTTCAGGAATATCCTACAATTTGTACATTTGGCATCAATGGCTTGCCGTTCAGTGCAAAAACACTTGGCGCATCCCGAAATGGTCGGGAGAAATTCCTCCGAACATGCTGAATATCACCTACTGGATGAACAGATATGCTGTTGTAATAACAGTGTTCGCATTTGCGGCAGCAATACTGGCAACTTATTTAATTGAAAAGCCTTTTGCAAACCTGATTATGGGCCGTCCCGTGTTTCCGCTTTTTGCAAAGAAGCACCTGAAAACCGCCAATTCGGCTGACGAAGAATGCATCAGCGAAGAAGAGTCCGCTCCGCGCTCCGCTGAGGTTGATTCGTTCGCCGATACCGTCGATTCCGATGAGCCGACCGAGGATGCCGCCGCAAACCCATGGGGCGAACAGGAAACCGACCGAAACGATTCGGGTTGTGATTGATTTGTGCGAAAATCTGCTTTTCGTTCTGTATTTGAGTAAAATGAACCGCCGTAAAAGATAATTCATAATGCAGTAGTCCGTTGCTTAATGGGCAGATAAGTTGCTTAATCGAATCGCTGTTTACAATCTGAGAACGAACGGTATTGGCTATTTCATATAACAAACTCTGGAAACTGCTCATCGATAAAAAGACGAGCAAGGCTGACTTATGCAAAGCGGCAGGTCTTGCACCTGATATCATGGCATGGTTGCAACGGTATGAAGAAGTCCTTCCAGCTATGTTTGGTAAGATTTGTACTATTTTAGATATGAACATTGGAGGTATTATGGAATTCACCAGTGACGAAAGGGATGGACGATACGATGGCTGATACGAAGTTGTTCAATATAAAAGGCACGGTAAAGGAATATCAAAGTGGCACTGTTACACTTGAAAAAGAGCTCCAAACGGTGATTGAAAACAACATGAATCTCTTCTTCGGGGTAACGTTTCTTGCCTCTGAGTATCGCACAACAGATGGTGGACGCATGGACAGCATTGGTATTGACGAAAATAACTGCCCAGTTATCTTTGAATACAAACGTTCCGTGAAAGAGAATGTTATTAACCAAGGATTATTCTATTTGAACTGGCTTTTAGATCATAAAGACAGTTTCAAAGTACTTGTGATTGAAAAATTGGGTATGAAGGCAGCGAGTAATGTTGACTGGACTATGCCGCGAGTTATATGCGTTGCAGGGGACTTTACAAAATATGATGAGTCAGCGATTAAACAAATGAATCGTAATATTAGCTTGATTCGATATAAAAAATTTGGAGAAGATTTGCTCATGTTCGAGCAAGTCAATGAAAATATCGCCACCGCTATTCCGGAAGATGAGCCAGCCAACAAAACGAGACTTACAGATAAAACATTCGATGAGCAGATGCAGAATGCCGACGATAACATTAGAATGCTGTACGAAAACCTTTCTAACTATATTCTTAGCCTTGGCGATGATATCAGTGAAAGTCATTTGAAGCTTTATGTAGCATTTAAGAAAATCAGAAATGTGGTCACAGTAGTTGCCCAAAAGAAAAAATTGATTTTGAATTTGCCTCTTGATGTGTCTACGATTTCATTTGAAGAAGGCTTTTCAAGAGATGTTACGAATATCGGTCATTGGGGCTGTGGTCCAGTTGAACTTTGCCTTCAAAACGGTACAGATTTTGAGAAAGCAAAGCCGTTAATCGATAGGGCATATAATGAGAACTAGATATAAGATTCTCTAATCAGCGGAAGAATTGAGGATTTATTGCCATGCTGCACCCAGGACTGTACGAACAAGTCATCAATAACGCATTGACCCGCGAGCTTGCGGAAATTCCGGAGGCTCGCAAGTCTGTTGCGCCCATTGACAAGGCAGAAGCTTCCAAGGTGTTGGCGCAATATTTGGCGGACGTGATTCAGAAAGGACTGGATAACGTTCTTGACAACGGTGGCGACATCTCGGCTCAGATAGAATTGAGCAACAGAATCGTTAACCTAATTCAAAGCACAACGAAGGAACCCGACTTTGCCGCACTCGGTGTTGACGAACGTGCCGAGCAGCTTTTTGCACTTTTGCGAAAAGCCGATCCGCGGCTTGCCGTGGGAAAAACTGCGGCGAACCGGACAACCCTTCGCAAGTTGCCCGGTTTTGTTCTCGAAACCGGTAGAGCGGTTCATTTTTCAGAATAGTTCGACCATTGTATTTATGAAAAGATTACGAGAGTTCATCTGCTGTATTCCGATAACCGGAATGTGTAGGATTCGCCGGGAGTAATGTCATAGATCACAACGGAGTTATCCTTGAACTTATCTCCGGCACTCAAAGAAGAAAGGTATATATTGCCGGAGTCTACCAGATAACCCGCACTGTCATACAGCTTATAACTAATCATGTCATACCCTGAATCCCTGCTCCCGCTTTTCTTTTCTCCGGTAATCGTAACGGTCAGCTTCGGAATATAGTCCTTGTCAAACTTAAACTCAGCTCCTTGAATTTGAATCACGGATGCCGTACCGCCCATGAAGTCCTTCATCTTCAGATCCAGCGGAAATGAATCAAACGCCACTTGAACTTCTTCAATAGGCAAGCAGTACAGAGCATCGCAATTTGCTTCGTCAAACCGAATCGTGTTTCCATTGTACACGGTGAAATAAACCTTCCCGCTTTCGGACTTTCCTGCTCTGATCTCAGCGGCAGGGATTCTCACATTGGCAAGATACTGTTCCCCGGCAGCCCGGCTGGTATAACAGCCGAAATCATCGGGCGAAACGGACTTTGTACCGGTATAGACTTCTTCATTTTTATCGTTTACAATACGAATATCAACATCAACACCGGCTGACAGGAACTTATCGTTTTTGTCAGTCAAGCCAAAGAAAAGGCTGTAATCGTTTGTGCCCTCGTTATACTGAAAAGAACAGCTTTTCAGTGTTTCAACACGGGACGCCGACAACCCGCACCCACTCAGTAACAATGCAATTACAAGCCACCACATAAGAAAGAATCGTTTCATTTCTGCGTCTCCTTATCTGTTTGCGTCTTTATTGCACGGAACATTTCTTGTTTGAGCAAACGCA
>ULXR01010629.1_pt1 | contig 20299 bp, 14 predicted proteins | sample 1961511 | NCBI WGS metagenome assembly ULXR01 (sample SAMEA4835844, study PRJEB28245) | human gut metagenome | biome: gut microbiome; material: fecal sample | place: Denmark | collected 2008 | reverse complement strand
TTCAGCTCCACTCTCCACTCTCCAAACTCCGCTCTTAACTTTCCACTCTCCGCTCTCCGCTCCTGATTTCTCATTTCTCCTACCTATATAAATGTACCTTTAAATGCGCCTTTCGGGCTTGCCGAACTCCTTAAAATATGGTATAATAGAATGAAGGTAATAATGCCGCATAATGCGGCAGGGCGGAGGCTTTGCGTGTACATCACCGCCGTAAGACTTTATTGTTTCAGAAGTTATACGGAGCTGCGGTTTGAGCCTGCAAAGGGGCTTAACGTCATTGTGGGCGCAAATGCGGCGGGCAAGACGAACATTCTGGAATCCGTTTTCCTTGCTGCGTTGGGCAGGAGCCACCGAACGCGCCGCGATGCGGAACTTATCAACTCCCTTTCCGACAAGGCATATGCGGGCATTGAGCTTGTGAGTGCAACGGGGAAGCACAGCATTGAACTCAAGCTGTTTTCCGGCGCACCGAAACAGGTTTTTATCGACGGGCAGCGCATCAGACGCATGGGCGAACTTATGGGCGTTCTGAACGCCGTAATGTTTTCACCCGAGGATCTCTCCCTCGTCAAGGACTCTCCCGAAACCCGCCGCCGCTTTATGGACATGGAGCTTTGCCAGCTTCGACCTGCCTATTTTTACCGTTTGCAGCAATATAATGCCGCCCTCAAGCAGCGCACCGCGCTTTTGAAAACAAGTTTTCCGTTCGAACCGAACACTGAACTTCTCGACATGTGGGACGATAAGCTTGCGGAGCTCGGCGGTTCGGTCATGCTGCTTCGCCGCGATTTTCTTGACAGGCTCAGCACCGCTGCGCGGGATCTGAACCGCAGCATCACGGGCAATTCCTCTGTCGGGCATGAACCGGAAGAGCTTTTTACCTACTACAAACCCTCCGTTCCCTTCGAGGGCGACGGCGCGCGCGCCGCACTCGGGGACGCACTCTGCAAGGCACGGGCGGAGGATATCCGCCGCGGCTGCACAACCAAGGGGCCGCACCGGGACGACATCGGCATTCTGCTCAACGGGCGCGATGTCCGCGTTTTCGGTTCCCAGGGGCAGCAGCGCACGGCAGCGTTGAGCATTAAACTGAGCGAGCTTGCGCTTATGCGCCGCGTTCGGGGCGAGGCGCCGGTTCTGCTTTTGGACGATGTTCTGAGCGAACTGGACGGCGACAGGCAGCGAGAGCTGCTTTCAAGCGCATTTGATTGCCAATGCTTTTTAACCTCCACAACTCTCGACGGCCTTGAACAGGTGCCGAACATGACGGTGTTTGAATGCAGCGGCGGCAAACTCAAAAAAATTCTGTCAGCAGAAAATTGATTCTGTATTGATTTAACATTGTATAAATAAACGCCGTTTTGTGGTTGTTTTAAATCATACGGTCGGCGTTCTCCCCAAAACAGCCCGACATAAAAATCCCGGCGGACAGGGCTCCGCCGGCGGCGGCTTTTCAAAAATGCCGCGGGTTTTACTCTGAAAGGAAATAATTTTAAAAATGGAAACGACTTATAACGCTTCGCAAATACAGGTGCTTGAAGGATTGGAGGCCGTTCGCCGCCGCCCGGGCATGTATATCGGTTCAACCGATTCAAGAGGCCTGCACCACCTTGTTTATGAAATCGTCGATAACTCCATCGATGAAGCAATGGCGGGATTCTGCACTCATATTTATGTTACCATTCATGCGGACAACTCCATTACCGTTGTTGACAACGGCAGGGGCATTCCCGTCGATATTCACCCCAAAACCGGCAAATCCGCGCTTGAAGTCGCACTTACCATGCTTCATGCGGGCGGCAAATTCGGCGGCAGCGGCTATAAGGTCTCCGGCGGCCTTCACGGTGTCGGTCTTTCCGTTGTTAACGCATTGAGCACGGAGCTTACCGCCGAGGTGCGTCGGGACGGGCATATTTACCGACAGATCTGCCGCCGCGGCATAAAGGTCACGGAGGTTGAAATCGTGGGCAACTGCGGAGCGGACGAGCACGGCACAACGATTCATTTTGTTCCCGACGAAGAAATTTTTGACGAAGTGAACTATGAATACGATATCCTTGTTCGACGGCTGCGCGAGCTTGCGTTCCTAAACGGCGGCGTGCGCATCATCGTGACGGATGAACGCTGCGACCCGCCCGTGCAGAACAGCTTCCATTACGAAGGCGGGGTTGTTGAATACGTTCGCTATATCAACAAAAACAAAGAAGTTCTGCACCCCGACCCGATTTATTTTTCCGCTGTAAAGAACGATAATCCGCTTGAAACGGCAAGCGTTGAAGTTGCGCTGCAATACAACGACGGCTACAGCGAAAATGTTTTTACCTATGCCAACAACATCAACACCATTGAAGGCGGCAGCCACCTTGCGGGTTTCCGTGCGGCAATGACAAGGGTCATCAACGACTACGCCCGAAAGTTTAAAATCCTTAAAGACAGCGATCAAAACCTGACCGGAGACGACATCCGCGAAGGTTTGAGCGCTATCATCAGCGTTAAGCTGACAGAGCCGCAGTTTGAAGGGCAGACAAAAACAAAACTCGGCAATGCCTACATAAGAACCCTTGTTGACAACGCCGTGACGGCCGGCATGACGACCTATCTTGAAGAGAACCCGGCGCAGGCAAAGCTTATTCTCGACAAATGCCTCAGTGCAAGCCGCGCAAGGGAAGCGGCGCGCAAGGCACGCGAGCTGACCAGACGCAAGTCCGTTTTGGATTCCGCCGCACTGCCCGGCAAACTTGCGGACTGCTCCGAAAAAGATCCTTCAAAATGCGAACTGTTCATCGTTGAGGGCGACTCCGCAGGCGGTTCCGCCAAGGAAGGACGCGACAGGCATTTTCAGGCCATCCTTCCGCTGCGCGGAAAGATTCTGAACGTTGAAAAAACCCGTTTGGACAAAATTCTCGGCAATGCGGAAATCAAATGCATGATAACCGCGTTCGGCGCGGGCATGGATGCGGATTTTGACGAAACCAAGCTCCGCTATCACAAAATCATCTGCATGACCGATGCCGATGTTGACGGAAGCCATATTCGCACGCTGCTGCTGACGTTCTTCTATCGGCACATGCGGCCGATGATAGAGCGCGGCTATGTTTACATTGCCCAGCCTCCTCTCTATCTCATCAAAAAGGGCAATACGGAACGCTATGTCTATTCGGACGAAGAGCTGAACAAAACTCTTGACGAAATCGGCAGGGATAAAATCTACATTCAACGCTACAAAGGTTTGGGCGAAATGAACCCCGAACAGCTTTGGGACACGACAATGGATCCCGCGAACCGCATTATGCTTCGCGTCACAATGGACGATGCAATGCTTGCGGACGAAACTTTCACCCTTTTGATGGGCGACAGGGTTGAACCGCGCCGCGAATTTATTGAGCGGAACAGCAAGCTCGTTGCCGACCTTGACGTTTGATTCGGAAACGTTTCAATTTTCAAACGGCAGATTAAGAGCTTTGAGCTCTGCAATCCGAAATTATTAACACGATTCAATGACTTGACGACCGACGAAAGGTGCGATGCACCGACTGCGGCAGGCTCCGCACCTTTCATGCAGGAGATATGATGGACGAAAACAAAAAAAGACCCAATCTTGAAATGCTCGGAACAAACGAGCTGCCGACCGATGTTGAAGGCGGCAGAATATTGCCCATAAACCTTGTGGGTGAAATGAAGCGCAGCTTTATATCATACGCAATGGCTGTTATCATCAGCCGTGCGCTTCCCGATGTACGCGACGGGCTGAAACCCGTTCACAGGCGCATTCTTTACGCAATGGACGAGCTGAGTATGCAGCCCGACAAGCCCTTCAGGAAGAGCGCGCGCCTTGTCGGCGACGTTCTCGGCAAATACCATCCGCACGGCGATACGGCGGTTTACGATGCAATGGTGCGCCTTGCCCAGCCCTTCTCGACCCGCTATCCCCTTGTTGAAGGTCACGGCAATTTCGGCAGCGTTGACGGCGACCCCGCCGCTGCAATGCGTTATACCGAAGCGCGCATGAGCAGGCTCACTCTCGAAATGCTCCGCGATCTTGACAAGAACACGGTTGATTTTTACCCGAATTTTGATGAAACGCTGATGCAGCCCGCGGTATTACCCGCAAGATACCCGAACCTTCTTGTGAACGGCTCAAACGGCATTGCTGTCGGCATGGCAACAAACATTCCGCCGCATAATCTCGGCGAGGCTGTCGATGCCTGTGCCGCAATGATTGACAATCCCGATATCACGATCGACGAGCTGATGAACTATATCCCCGGCCCGGACTTTCCGACCGGCGGCGTCATCATGGGCGATGTCGGCATTCGCCATGCATATTTTACAGGCAGGGGAAAGATCCTTGTTCGCGCAAAGAGCGAGATCGAGCAATACAAGGCCGATCGTTCACGAATCATCGTCACGGAAATTCCGTATCAGGTCAACAAAGCAAAGCTTGTTGAAAAAATTGCAGAGCTTGTTCACGAGAAGCGCGTGGACGGCATTTCCGACCTTCGCGATGAAAGCTCCCGCGCGGGAATGCGCATTGTTATCGAGCTTAAAAAGGATGTCAATGCAAACGTTGTGCTGAACAATCTTTATAAGCACACTCAGCTTCAGGACACTTTCGGCGTTATCATGATCGCGCTTGTGAACGGCGAACCCAAGGTGCTCAACCTTCGCGAAATGCTTTATCACTACATTGCGCATCAAAAGGATGTTGTCACCCGCCGCACACAGTTTGACCTTGACAAAGCACGCGAAAGGCTGCACATCTTGGAAGGCCTTATGATCGCACTCGACAATATTGACGAAGTCATTGCCATCATCAAAGCCAGTGCAAACGGCGCAGAAGCAAAGGAAAGGCTGATTGCACGTTTCGGTTTCAGTGAACGGCAGGCGCAGGCGATACTTGACATGCGGCTGCAAAGGTTGACGGGGCTTGAGCGCGAAAAGTTGGAAGCCGAGTACGGTGAGCTTAAGCGCACGGTTGAATACCTTGCTTCCCTGCTTGCGGACGAAGGCAAACTTATGGGCGTTGTTAAAGATGAAATGCTCGAGATTCGGCGCCGCTTTGCCGATCCGCGCCGCACCGAAATCACAAAGATCGTTGAAGACATCGATATGGACGACATCATCCAGGAAGAAGACATGGTTGTTACCTGCACCCATCACGGCTACATCAAGCGCATTGCGGAAGCAACCTACCGCACGCAGCGCAGAGGCGGCGTCGGCATCAGCGCGGGAGCAACCCGTGAAGAGGATTTCCTTGAGGATATTTTCGTCACAAGCACGCATTCCTATATCATGTTCTTCACAAACAAGGGCCGCGCTTTCCGCATAAAATGCTATTCCATTCCGGAAGCAAGCCGCACCGCAAAGGGCACGCCCATAGTCAACCTGCTGCAATTGCAGACGGGCGAGTTCGTTACCGCCGCATTCCCCATCGGCAGGCAGACCGAGGGCGGCTATCTCGTTCTTTGCACACGGCAGGGTGTTATCAAAAAAACCCCGCTCTCCGATTTTTCAAACATTCGCAAGGGCGGCTTGATTGCTCAAAACCTCCGCGAGGGTGACGAGCTTATCAGCGTTGCGCTCTCCGCAGGCGATGATGAGTTCATTATCGGCACACGGGACGGAATGAGCATCCGTTTCAGCGAGCAGGATGTTCGCTCAATGGGCAGAAATGCCTCCGGCGTTCGTGCCATCAAACTCTCCGAGGGCGACTGCGTTGTTGATATGTCCATGGTCAAACCCGGCAGCTGCGTCATTGCCATCACCGAAAACGGCATGGGCAAGCGCACGGAAGAGGACGCCTACCGCGTTCAGGGCCGCGCCGGCAAGGGCATTATTGCAATGAATATCACCGAAAAAACCGGCAAGCTTGTTTGCCTCAAAGTTTCCGAGGGCAATGAGGATCTGATGCTTATCCGTGATGACGGCGTTGTCATTCGCGTTCCCGTTGACACGATTTCCGTCATTTCCCGCAATACGCAGGGCGTTCGACTGATGAAAATCGACGAGGGACACAGGGTTGCAAGCGTTGCGCTTGCGCCGCATAACGATGATGAACCGCAGAAGGGCGGGGAAGAGTCCGACGGCGAAATTTCAAATGCCAATGCAGACGCCGGCAAAACAGCACCCTCCGATACGGCGGAAAATTCCGATACACCGGAAGACCTCCGATAACCGCAGCCGCCGAACCTGCCGCGCAGGCTGAAGTTCTCCGCTCGGCCGCAGTGTTTCGCAAGCAACCGATTACTTCAAAAACAAACACGGGAAGCCTTCCGTAACGGACAGTGCTTCCCGTGTTTTCTGTTGATTTCGACATTGTCTCTCGCGCTCGGCAGCAACCGTTGAATAATCGAATGTGACTGCCGAATATGCCGGAAAACGCCTGCTCTGTCAATCAAATTTGAGAATCGCAGACATTTCACAACTCTCCTGTTGCTCATGTTTTTCCTCCGTTTTTACGGTGTTTTGTTTTTCCCGTAGGTGCGGGGAAAACTTGACCGTTGTTCAGTCAACAAAAAAATATCCTCCTTCGGATAGCCTTTGTGCTCGATGACGATGGAGGACATTTGTTTATCTTAGTGATAATGTTATGGGTTAAGTTAAAACACGATCTCGTGGCGATCGCGGGCGAGATCAACCTGTTAATCAAGCTGTATATGAGCTATCACTTTTGAATCAAACTGCTCAATGAAGTCATTGGGGGTTCCTTCGAACAGAGTGACTTCCGGCGGATTTGTTTCAGCATCATGACCTATCCAGATGTAGTTCGGCATCTTGTCAGGGCTATCAAAAGTATCCCGGAGGAAATTTTCAATATTACGACGCCAATCATATCCGTGCGACGATATTCTGAAGTAGATTGAGTTTGTTCCGTCCGGGTTCAGCTTGCCCCCTGCACGAATGCGGAGAAAATTCTCGTTTATGAATCGAGCTATATCCCGAGCGTATTGTAATTCATTTATATCTATGCAGTTACGCAGATTTTCTTCGTCGCCCATCCAGGCATAGATATCTCCTATGAGTTGACGAGTTTTTGAATCGACTTGATAACTGTCGCTATACATTATGGAATTAACTATCTCGTTCATATCAGCATCTTCGTCATATCCATCTTCATCGATTAAAGCAGCAATCCGAGCATAAAGCCACCTCTCAATCTCGTCTGAAAGAAAGCCATTTGCGATTAGCCAGTCTACAGGACGTTCTATCTCGTCATACTCAGTTTCCTCTGTTCCGGGATTCGGATGATATCTATTATCTATACATGGATACACTGTTCCGTTGCGATGAAGCATCACGCAGTCTCCGGTCACATATGATCCATTCTTTGAAAGATATATTTTCATTCAGTTACCTCATTTGCAGAATCTTGTTGTAGTTCCAATGAATTAGCGTCTCTGTCGCGTTCGCTAATTCATCGTATCCGGATAGTATGATTTTCAATTCGGATCACCCCAGCAGGTGCGGGGAAAACAGCGGCGGAGCGAGGGGGGAAGGGGTATACCGAGGATCACCCCCGCGGATGCAGGGAAAACTTTAACAACCGTTATGGGGTTTATGAGGGGTTACTGTTCAACAATAACCCATTTGCCGCCGGGGGAGCTACCGTCAAGCGGTGCGGGGTTTTCCTTTGAGTAAAGGTAGTCCTCGCCACTATCGTCAATAACTCTATACATACCATCCTCCTCGATGGCCTCGTATGTTTTACCGTTGGTTAAACTATCCACACCAAAAGAGGGGCCAATATATTTAATTTTCATTTCGTTTACGCTCCTTTCGGTTTTTGAGTTTAACCTCGTAGGATCACCCCTGCGGATGCGGGGAAAACTAATCAGTTATATTATACCTTTATCCGTCAAAAAAAGCAACATATGACATTCAGCGTCATTTTTTCTGCTCACCACAAATATTGGCTTCGCTTATTGTGTGCTTACATGTTCTTTTTATATTTCTGACGGTATTATTCCTTCATTGAGACATATTCAATTCGATATGATAAAACGCTGCTGTACATTTTTATGTTCCGCTGCGATAATATATTAATTTTATCTGCATTGTCGGCGTTCGAACCAAACCGGATCGCCCTTCGTTTTCACTTGAAATATTCTTAAATATGATGTACAATGCAATCGGGAGCCGTCATTGGGCAGTGCAATCTGCAAGTGATTTACAAATTTGCGTGCAGTGCCGGTTCCGATGCTGAGAGGAAACGGAGGAACAGCTTTGGAGCAAAAAGACATAAATGTCAATGTTTTTTCCGCCGCACCGCAAACCCGTTCGGGAGAGAAGGTTTTTAATCCGAACATTTCTTCAGCTGTGCCGCAAGCATGTGCGGCAAAGCGCGCACCGACCTATTCCGAACGATTGGACAAACTGCGCATATTTGCCGATGAAGCGGCGGAGGAGCTTCCGCAGGTATTTTACCGTGAGCTGAACGGAGGAATCATACTTTCTCCGATTACAAAAGCGCACCCGCAATCCGATCCGAAAAAACCGCTGCTTGTGTTGGGTGAATACAGGAACTCGCCGCAGATGGGACGGAGCATTGTGTTGTACGGCGGTTCGATTTTGCGCAGTTACGGGAATTTACCGGACGAAAAGCTGAAGGCCGAGGTTCGGCACATCTTGCGGCACGAATTCACGCATCACCTTGAGTCACTCAGCGGCACAAACGATCTTGAGATTGACGATGCAGTCAAGCTGAACCGCTACAAGGCAAGCATTCATGCGGAATAAATTTGAAAATGCGGAACAGGACAGTAGGATGTGGATGAAGTTATTGCTAATCAGTTTTTAATTTATCCATTGTAAGGAGTCTCGTAAATGAAATCAAAAGTGTTTTTTTCTTCCGAAATCACAGCTGAAAAGGTGGTTGAGCTTTTTCATGCGGCAGCGAATGACCTGCCCAGCGGAATTCTTCCCGGCAAAGTTGCCGTAAAACTGCATTCGGGCGAACCCGGCAATCAAAACTTTTTGAAACCGGAATTTTGGCAGCCTATCGTCAATGATGTGCACGGAACCGTGGTTGAATGCAACACCGCCTACAACGGCGGACGCAACACAACCGAAAAACACCGTGAAACCATGGAAAAACACGGTTGGAGCAAGCATTTCACCGTTGACATTATGGATGCGGAAGGGCCGGATGCCGAGCTTTTGATTCCGAACGGCAAGCGCATCAAAAAGGTTCAGGTCGGCAAAAACATGCTTAACTATGGCTCCATGCTTGTGCTTTCCCATTTCAAGGGGCATCCGATGGGCGGGTTCGGCGGCGCGCTGAAGCAGCTTTCCATCGGCTGCGCCTCCTCCTACGGCAAGGCATATATCCACGGTGCAGGCGAGCCGGAGAAGATTTGGACAGGCGACCACGACTCGTTTCTTGAATCCATGGCCGATGCGGCGGAAGCCGTCGTTCGCCATTTCAACGGCAATATGGTTTTTATCAACGTCATGAAGAATATGTCCGTGGACTGCGACTGCTGCGCCGTTGCCGAGGATCCCTGCATGGCCGATATCGGCATTCTTGCATCACTTGACCCGATAGCTGTCGACCGCGCATGTCTTGACCTTGTTTATGCTTCCGACGACCCCGGCAGGGATCATTTGCTTGAGCGCATTGAAAGCCGCAACGGCGCACACACGGTTGATGCCGCAGCGGAGTTGGGGTTCGGCAGCAAGGATTATGAGCTTGTAAAGCTGTAATCCGCCGCCCCCGCGCTCCCGTTGGGCATTGGAATTAAAAAATTTGCAAAAAGCTATCCGCATTTTAATCATAAATTGAGGATAACTTTTTTGTTTTTGATATTCGTTTTTAAGGAAACATCCGAATAATCCGTTTTTTGCGAAACGGACTTTAGCTCGGAGCTTTTCGGAAATTTTGAACGGGCGTTGAACGCTTTCGCGCTGTAAAATCCCGTCACTCCGTTTCGCCGTGAAGTATTTTTTGCAGCTCCGCAATAAACGAATCCACGCGCTGCCTGTTCACGGAATAGATTATTTTTTTGCCGACGGCATGGGAATCCAGCAGCCCCGTGCCGTTAAGGCTTGTCAGATACTGTGAAACGGTACACGGGGCAAGGCCGACCCGCTTCGCAAGCTCGCGTCCGTAGGCAGGCTTTTTTGCGATTTCCGAAAAAATATTGAATTTCGTTTGATCGCCGAGATAGCTCATAATCCGCGACACCTCGGCTGCGGAGTTGAACTGCTGCCTGCTTATTCCAACAAAATGCCTGTATAAAACGCCGAGATCAACGCTGCAAAGCCCGCTTTCCGCGTCAACATCTATATAGTAGGACGAAAACGAAACCACACTCGGGTAAATTACAATATCCTTAACCCTTTCGTCCGAAAAATGCAGCAACTCGTCGAGAATCTTCTCCTCTCCGCCTTCATTCGAATATGAGTCCGCAAACACACTTATAAGCGGCAGCCACAACGCTCTGTTTTCCGAAAAGGTTCGTGCTGCCGACGTCAAAGCAGCCTCAAAAGCATCGATGTATTTATCGCGTGTTAAAGTTAAATCGATAAGGTCAAGCTTGGAACGGCGTGACAGTTTTGACCCGTTGATCATGCGCAGCACGCTCTCGACCGTGTTGTAACAACCGAGGTCTTCGGCGTCCCCGTTGTCAAGTTTATCCTCCTCCGCATCACCGCAAACCGCCGCCGCAATGCGCTGCCAAAGCACATTTTCGGGTCTGCCGCGAATGACGGCAAACGGGTCTTCACGGCAGAACACGCTTACCTCTTCAATCAACAGCTCCGCAATGCAGTCTCCGCGGCCGCGATTTGAAGCTCTGCGACCCTTTGTTGAAAGCGGACCGAAAAGCACGTCCGTCATTTCATCATCGACCGCCGCTTCCGCAAGCGCCTCGTAAACCGCAAACAAATGCACAAAATATTCATTATACTCCTTTTCATGCGTCGGATGCCGCTTAATCAGATTATCAAGATAATCCTTCAACGAAAATCCGAATTTTTGCGCACGAAAAAAATGAAACGCTTCGAGCAGCGGTATCGGCTCGCGATAAATCATTTGCTTTCCTCTCCTCCTCCAAATTCACAGTCCGAACTGTTTGATTAGAATAATAACATAAAAAGATTAAAATTGCTATTGACTTTTTTGCCTAAACGGAGTATATTTGTATTAGCAACCACTCATATGTTTTATTTTTTTCAAACATATGGCGTTTGCAAATTAACAAAGAGGATTATCGTTATGAACAGAAAGACCCGCCTTCCCGCCGCCCTTTTAGCAGCGGCCGTCGCCCTCATTGCAGCCGTTTTTCCTTTGCTCTCCGTAAAATACGGCAGCATTGCCGCAGAGCCTGCTTATTCGGCGACCGAACAGCTCCCCCGCCTTTACGAAAGTGCCGCGCGACGCACGGCAAACCGCACCGCGCCCAAACTTTCCGCCAAAAAGCCTTCCGCAAACTCCGAATTCTATAACGAACACGACCTTAACGCCGCGCTGAGCTTTCTTGAAACTGCCGATTCCAACGGCGTTAAAAACGGCACGAAGCTTTGGGCGGACTATGATGCGAACGATCCCGAAACATGGATTTCCGTCGGATGGACGGAGGACGGCAGGCTCTCCATATTTGATGCGGACTTTTCGTCTCATCTTGCCATTCAGAGCAACGTTGCCGATGAAGTCGGGCCGGTGGGGGAACTTGACCTTTCCGGCTGCGAAATGCTCGGGAGCGTGAGCCTCGTCAGCACCTGTGTCGAACGACTGGACGTTTCCGACTGTCCGAATCTGTTTCTGGTTTCCGCATTTTATGATGAGCTTAAGTCCATCGACCTTTCCGGATGCAGCAGCCTTTATTTTCTCTGGGTTTGCTACAACAAAGACCTCCGGCAGATCGACCTTTCGGGGCTTTCCGAGCTCGGCGCGCTTGCGCTGAGCGGCAACGGGCTTGAGAGTCTCGATTTCAGCTCCAATCCCCATATTACGGAGATTGACTGCTCCAACAACAGCCTCACCGCGCTGGACGTTTCCATGCTTTCGGAGCTGCAAAGACTTCGCTGCGAAAATCAAGATTGGGAAATGCCGAACAGCAACCGCATCTCCGAAATTGACCTGAGCCACAATCCGATGCTTGCGGAATTCGCCTGCTATAATGCGGATGTTTCCGCCGTTGACCTTTCCGGATGCACCTCGCTGCAAATTCTGAATGCGGACAACTGCCCGCTCAATGAACTCGACATTTCGGACTGCTCCATGCTTTCCGTTCTTTCGATTTGCGGCACGAACGTTTCCGAAATCGACCTTACCTCTTCAGGCAGCATGACCACAATCGCCCTTGCCGGCTGCCCCATGAGCCAAGCCACCGTGGAGCAATGCGTTTATAACCATCCCGAGGTTACGGTGCTTGACCTTGGGCGCATGGGGCTGACCTCATTCGACGGTTCGCTGTTTAATCAGCTTGATGAGCTCTATCTCAACGACAACAGCTTCACGGAGCTTTCGATATCCGCACGCGATATCAACGTTGAGAATCTCGGCTCGATTAAAAAGCTTGAGCTCACCTCCTGCGGGGAATTTGGCAGCATCGCCATGAGCGGCACAACTGCCGACACGCTCAGCCTCACGGCGGACGATTTATGCAGTTTCCGCGCCAACGGCTGCGGCTTCGACTCGCTTCCCAACGTTGTTGCGGAATCCGAAAATATGCTCGTTCTGCATATTGCAGACAACGCATTTTCCGGTTGTCTCGATCTGCGCGCATTCAGCGGACTTGTGGATTTCGACTGCTCCGGCAATGCCGTGACCGAACTTCTTTTAAACGACGATTGCGACATCAACCTCCTTGATTGTTCGAACACGCAGCTCACCGCTCTGCGCATTCCGTCAAGCTATGTTGACGGCAGCCTCTCAATTGAAACGGACGGCAGCGGGTTCATCGGCGCTGTTTTCAACGGGCAAATGACCCCCTATGTTGACGACTACGGTAATTTTCAGGAATCCCTTTCCGCCCAAGCCGTTCTGAGCGCCGTTCCCGCCGAGGGCTTTGCCTTTGACGGCTGGTACGGCTCCGGCGGTGAAAAGCTCTCCGAATCCGCCGAATTCACTTTCTCCACAGACTCCGAATGCAGCCTGACCGCAAGATTTTGCAAGGCGCCCGAAACTACGGTCGCGCCCACGGACACTCCCGCGAATCCAACGCCGACCCCCGCACCCGTTCCCGCAACCGGCACCGTTGGGCTTTCCGCTGTCGGAATCCTGTTGCTTGCCGGCGGTGCAGCAGCCGCCGCACGGGCAAAAAGGGATTGATAATCGACCGTCCCCGGTTGAATCAACGAACCTCCGAGTAATCCGACCTTTTGCGAAAAAAGGCTTGAATCTGTTGGCTTCTTCCGCAAAATAAGCCTTATATCGGAGCTTCCTTAATCATCAAGTTAACATTTCGGGAAATCTTTGATTTAAAGTTTTTTCAGGGATTCTTCACACAAAGGGTTATCCGCATTTGCGCCCAAACCGCGGATGACCCTTTGTTGCGTTAGAAAATCTCTGCAAAACAAACGTTGATGCCGAGTTTCCTTAATGCAATAGAGGCGTCGGGGGAGTAATGCGTTACGAATCCGTTCAATATATTTTTCTTTCACGGTCGTCCCTGTTGACTCTGCCATAATGTGAAGGCTTATAATGACCGTGAGCTCAAAAAACGCGGAGGTGCCGCCACAATGTTGAAAATCGGAGAATTCTCAAAACTCACACAGGTAAGCGTCAGGATGCTCAGGCATTATGACGAAATCGGTCTGCTGAAGCCCGCCGAAATTGACCGTTTCACGGATTACCGCTATTACAAGGAGGAGCAGCTACCCGCGATGTGCAGGATAAAAGCCCTTAAGGACATGGGCTTTTCGCTTGCGGACATCATACGCATCATGCAGCTCGACGGCGACAATGCCGCGCTTGACGCCTTTTTTGAAACGCGCCGTGCGGAGCTTTGCGCCGCCCTTGCCGAAACGGAGTACAAGCTTAAGCTGATCGATATTGCAAAAAGCAAATTGAGAAAGGAAGAAAAAATGAAATATAATCCCACAATAAAGACTTTCCCCGCGCGCTATGCCGCAACGCTCCGCACGGTCATTCCCCATTATGAGGACGAGGGCATGGTCTGGTCCGTGCTCTGCGAAGAAACCGCACCGCTGAACATTGTTCCCGCCGACCCCTGTCTTTGCGGAGTAACTTTTCTTGGCGGCGAATATAAATAAGAAGACGTTGAAGTTGAAGCATGAAAAACCGTTAAAGGCAGTTATGCCGACACCGAACATGTCCGTTTTCGCACCCTGCCCGAAGTTACCGTTGTAAGCTGCACCTGCAAGGGCGGTTATGAACAGATGGGGGAGGTCAACACAGCCATCCTTGAATGGATCGTCACCACCGGATGCCGCCTCAACGGCCCGATGTTTAATATCTATCACGTCAATCCGCACGAAACTTCCAACCCCGAAGAGTTCATAACCGAGGTATGTTACCCAATTGAAAAACGATAAAATCCCGCTGCCGCACCCCGTGCACGGAGTACCCGCCGTGCAGGCTGAACAGCTCCGCCTGAGTTGAACGCAAAATCCATGAAAGTTATCCGCAGTTTTCAAAAAAATGCGGTAATTTTTTTGATTCGAATTCAGCGTATGCTGCTAAATATCGTCAATGCACAAATCAAATCCCGCCTGAAGCTTTTGCCTCGGGCGGGATTTATTGATTCAATCAACTGTTGCGGAATTGCTTTAAAATGCTCGGCACGGCGTGCGTCGAATCAGTCAATGGGCTTCATTGTGGGGAAGAGCAGAACGTCCCTGATGGTGGGGGAATCGGTCAGGAGCATGATGATCCTGTCGATGCCGAAACCGATGCCGCCGGTGGGGGGCATTCCGTATTCGAGTGCAGCGATGAAGTTTTCATCAATGGGCATTGCCTCATCGTCGCCTTTTGCTTTTTCCTGCGCCTGCTGTTCGAAACGCGCACGCTGGTCGATGGGGTCGTTCAGCTCGCTGAAAGCGTTGCAATACTCTGCACCGGCAATGAAAAGCTCAAAGCGTTCAACGATCCCGGGATTATCAGGTTTGCGCTTTGTAAGCGGAGAAACCTCAACGGGATAATCAATAATAAACGTGGGCTGGATGAGCTTGCTCTCAACAAATTCATCAAAGGCCGCAAAAAGAACCTTGCCGACGGGCGCAGTTTTATCCTCAATTTCGAGGCCGAGAGACTTTGCTTTTTCAATTGCCTCCGCGCCGTCCCTGCAGGCATAGAAATCAACACCGGTGTGCTCAAGAACCGCGTCATTCATGGTTTGACGGCGGAAGGGGGGAGTGAGGTCAATTTCTTTGCCCTGATACGTAATTTTTGTAGTGCCGAGAATCGTTTTCGCGCAGTGGGAGAGCAGATTTTCGGCAAGTTCCATCATTCCGTGGTAATCGGTGTAAGCCTGATAAAGCTCCATGCTTGTATATTCAGGATTATGCGTCGCATCCATGCCCTCGTTGCGGAACTGGTGACCTATCTCATAAACCTTTTCCAAACCGCCGACGATGCACATTTTGAGCGGAAGCTCGGTTGCAATGCGCATAAAAACGTCCAAGTCAAGTGCATTATAATGGCTTATGAAGGGACGCGCATTCGCACCGCTTGCAACGGTGTTGATAATAGGGGTCTCAACTTCCAAAAATCCGCGCTCATCCAGGTATCTGCGAATTTCGGAAATAATTCGGCTGCGCTTAATGAAAGTTGTGCGAACCTCGGGGTTCATGATAAGGTCAACATAGCGCATGCGATAGCGCAAATCAGTATCACGAAGACCATGGAATTTTTCCGGAAGAGGCCTTAATGATTTTGAAAGCAGAGTGACTGTTTCCGCATGAATGGAGATTTCGCCTGTTTTTGTTTTGAAAACAAATCCGGTAATGCCGAGCATATCGCCGATATCATATGCTTTAAAATCGGAATATGATTCTTCGCCGATATCATCGCGGCGAACATAGGCTTGAATATCGCCTTTCGCATCGCGAAGCCCTGCAAAACTTGCCTTACCCATAACACGTTTTGACATCATTCGGCCGGCAACAGAGACTTTTTTGCCCTCATATGCCTCGTAGTTTGCCTTTATGTCCGTGCTGAAATCGGTTTGGTCGAATTTTACAATGTCGAACGGGTTTTTTCCGGCAGCCTGAAGCGCCGCAAGCTTATCGCGGCGAATCTGAAGCAGCTCGTGAAGTTCTTCAGCGTTGACAGTGTTGTTTTCTTCTGTATTGATTATGTTATTTTCTTCCATTTATATAAATTCTCCATCATCGTAACGTGAGCCTGTCTGTTAAAATTTATCTCCTGATTGAGATGATTTTAACCTTCATAAGACCGCCGGGAGCCTCTACATTGGTGATTTCGTCAATCGATTTTCCCAAAAGCGCAGCGCCGACAGGGGAGTCGTTTGAAATGCTCTTGGGTTTTGCGTCAATATCCGCCTCAGCAGAACCGACAATCTTAAATTCATCTTCAAACCCCAAATCAACGAACTTAATGCGAACGATCGAACCCATTGTGACTGTTTTGCCGTCGGTATGAGTTTCATCAATGATCACAACGTTTTTGAGCATCGCTTCAAGCTCCATAATCTCGAGTTCATTATGAGCCTGTGCGTCTTTCGCGGCGTCGTATTCCGCATTTTCGCTTAAGTCGCCGAATGAACGCGCAACAGCGATCTCCTCGGTTATTTCCGCCCTGCGGACATTTTTTAAATATTCAAGCTTATCTTCGAGAGCTTTTTTGCCTGCCAGAGTAAGCTGTACAACTTCTGCCATGTTTCTGCCTCCTGAGTCTGTATGTGCAAGGCAAACCTTGCGAAAGCACATACCAATTTATTCTATTATAAGGATTTTTTTCCGTGTTGTCAACAAATCGGCATGGTTTTTTTATAAAAAAACTCCCCGTGTAATCCGCCGTTTGCGTCAGCGCAGCCGCCAATTTCTTTATGCCTGTTCCCGACTCACGCGGAACGCCTCGCCCGCACTCAACAGATATACCCAAGTCTCTTTCACCGACAATCCGGACAGTTTTTGCAATGCATCCGCATAAATTTGCAGCTGCATACGGTATGAATTCGCAACATCCCGCGGATCTTTGCCCAGTGTGCTCGTTGTTTTGTAATCTACAATGATCCACTCGTTATTTTCGGTGAAGCAGCAATCGATTATTCCCTGCACCACAACATTATTTTTGTTGACGTCCAGCAATAACGTAAACTCAAGTTCACGCTTTATCAGTTCATTGGCGTCATCTGCGGCGGCAGACATTCGTTCATACAACCCGCTTTGCAGAAAACGTTTTATTGCAAACATATTTACAGATTTCGCCTGTTGTTCGGACAAAACGCCATCCGCCGAGAGTCTTTTGAGAACAATATTTATTTCCGCCTCGGTTCGTATTCCGAGCGGGAACATTTGAAGGAATATATGCGTTGCAGTTCCTCTCTCTGCTCCGGTCAGCACGTGTTCAGGCTGCAAAAAAATCGGGATAGACGGCGAAAAATCATAATCAATCGAACGTTTTTCGCCTTTAATTATTTCCGTGACGGTGCGCTTGCTTTTTTGCTTGGTATCGTCTTCAAACGGATACCGATACTCAAGCCTGCGGCTCACGGCACTGCAATCGGTGCTGCGGGCTTCTTCACTCCATCTGATATATTCTGCCTTGCTCATTCGGGTTTCATCAGTTGAATTCGGTGTTTTTTTTATGCATCGCAATAAAAGCTTATCCGCTCCGATTGCGCATTTTACACCCGCCGAACCCGCATTATCAAGGTTGATACCAAGCGGAAAATATGCTCCGAGCATCCAATCGAGATAGCATTTGGAATTCATTATGCGGGATTTTGACAACGGCGCAGCAAATTTCTTCAATAAATCCGCCATTTTTTTGCTTGAGCCGATGATATAAAGTCTCTCTCTCGGGCGCGTCATTGCAACATACAGATTCCGCATTTCCTCAGAAACCAATCTGTCATCCTCACGCATCATAATTGCGCGGCGCAGCAGGGGAGTGAGAGGGTTTTTGCCGCGCATACGGAAACCGATTCCAAGTTCTCTGTCAAAAACAGCATCGGCTTTGTGACTTTTTTTGCTGAATTCCGACGTTGTTCCGCAAATGAAAACAATCGGAAACTCCAAACCTTTGCTCTTATGTATGCTCATTACGCGAACCGCGTCAATTGCGGAAGGCTGAGCCGCACCCATGCTGACATTATCCCTCAGACTGTCCATCAGAGTTACAAATCCGTGGAGCCCGCTTTTGCCGTTTGCAACGAAAGCCTGTGCCTTTTCAAGCAATAAATCAAGATTCGCCTGCCGAACCGCACCGCCGCGCAGCGCACCGACATAAACATAATAAAATGTCTCGTCCAGAAGAGTGCCTATCAATTCATCAACGCTTAAAAAGCGGCTCATTTCATGCCATCTGTCAACATTTCCCAGGAAATAATTTGCCTTGCGGCAGTATTCCGCATTATTCGAGCCGTTTTGAAAGCTTTGTGCGGCCTCCGTGAGTCTGTCAATGAACTCTTCACCGCCGAAATCGGTTCGAATATGTATATACTCATCCTCATTGAACCCGCCGATTGGGGAGCGCATAACGCTTAAAAGCGGAATATCCTGCCTTCGATTGTCTATAATTCTTAGTAAATTTAAGAATATCTGTACCTCAATTGCGTCAAAATACCCATCTCCAAGCTCGGCCGCGCATGGAATGCCCTGTTCCGTCATTGCGTTTACAAATTGCAGAGCAACACCCTTCGTTCGCCGCATCAAGACCGCAAAATCAGAAAACATCGGCTTTCGCACTCGATTGATTTCCTTATCAAATACCTCAACGTTTTCAATCACGCAGCGTATTTTATCAGCAACACAGCGTGCCTCGGCCTCTATGGCTTCCGGCTCATCGTTTTCCTTTGCGGAGTTATTTTCCGATTCGGCCTCATTTTCGTTTTCGCCTTTCTCATCCGAAATGTCAATTAAGCAGATTTCCGCGCTGCCGTTTGCAGTTTCCGCGCCCACTCGCAATTCGGCATTGTCGGAATAATCAATTTCACCGACATCGCCGAGCATGATTTTTGAAAACAGACTGTTCGCTGCATTCAAAACTGACGTCATGCTTCTGAAATTTGCGTTCAAATCAATTCTTTTTCCAACCGTTCCATCATAGCTTTGATATTTCGCCAAAAAATTTTCCGGTTCGGCCTGGCGAAAGCGATATATGCTCTGCTTGACGTCTCCGACCATAAACAGATTATGACCGTTTGAAACAGCAGCAATTATTGCGTCCTGGATGCTGTTGGTATCCTGATATTCATCAACAAAAATGTATTTGAACTTTTCCTTATATTCAGCGGCAATTTCATCGTTTTTAAGCACGGTATATGCAAGCTGTTCCATATCATTGAAATCTATAAGCGCATTTTCACGCTTTAATTCGGAATAATGCTCCGCAAACCGTCGAACGATCGCTTCAAGACTTTTCAGGCAAGGATAAATCCGCGCTGCATTTTCACGTTCAACGTCATATGAGTAGCAAAAAGCCTCGCTTATTTTTTTAAATTGACTTTTGACTTTTTCGCGATATTCCTTCAGCTCCGCAGGCGCACCGCCCTTTCTTGACGGAATTTTTGCAAAAGCACACGCCGCAATTTTACAGTGCCAATCGGAATAAGTTTTCAGCTGCATCAGTTCGTCATAAAATCCCATATCCGTTTGAAGCAGTTTCGTATACACTTCAAATTCGGGGTTATTTTCGTTTACAAAACAATGATAAAGCTCATTCGCCATATCATAAAACGTTGAGATGTTCCTTTTTGCGGAAGCAATCAGACTCTCCGCCGCCTTCTCGGAAAACGTTTCAAAGCTGCTTCCGTATGCCTCAACCGCCTCGTGCAGCCAACCGAACGGATTAGGGCGTGCCATAATAAAATCATAGGTATCCTCAATAAGAGTGCAAAGCGCATCATCGCGAATAAGGGCGTCACAAAGCAAGCGAAAATCCGAATCCGAAGTTTTTTCCGCATCCGAATATGCCTCTTCCAATACTTCATCCAATGCTTTAAGGCGCAGCAATGCAGCCTCTGCGGCATCGGCGGTTCTGAATGCCGGATCAAGACCGACTATATGGCAATTACGTCTCAGAACATTTCCGCAAAAACTGTGAATAGTTGAAATATTTGCAGTAGAAATATTTATTGCCGAATCGTGCAAATGCATTTTCAGCTTTGTATCATCGGTTGACTCCGCAAGCTCCGACAACCGCCGCTCA
>ULXR01028609.1_pt1 | contig 21464 bp, 15 predicted proteins | sample 1961511 | NCBI WGS metagenome assembly ULXR01 (sample SAMEA4835844, study PRJEB28245) | human gut metagenome | biome: gut microbiome; material: fecal sample | place: Denmark | collected 2008 | reverse complement strand
CAACGAACAGGCCATCATGTCGCCGGAATGGTCCATCCATGCTGCTGCCGGCACGAGCAACTACATGTTCATCTGGGGTATGGCCGGTGAAAATCTCGACTACGGAGACATGGATAAAATCGAGTATTTAGACATGCGTTAGGCAGCATATACCTATTTTATAGGCATACATCCCCGTCCCCTGCTCTAAAGGACGGGGATATTTCGTTTTACACAGTTTAACATTCTAAACGTTTGTTTTCCCATTTCTTTCCAGAATCAATCCTTTACTTTGTATCATCAAAAAAAAACAAATGTCTAACTTTCAAAAAATGAACATTATGAAAAAGTTATTATTCTTACTGCTGAGTGTATTCACTTTACAAGTAGCGCAGGCCGACAACGACAAACCCATCACTTTCGACAAACTGCCGGCTAAAGCACAGACTTTCATCAAACAGAACTTCCCCACGGAAAAGGTGGCATTCACCAAAATGGAGAAAGGATTCTTGGACACGAGCTACGATGTCGTGTTTGTCAACGGCAACGGGGTTGAGTTCGACAAGAACGGCGAATGGACAGAATTGGACTGCAAACGCAGTAGCGTACCGACGAAAGCCGTTCCCGCCCAAATCACAAAGTTCGTAAAAGAAAGCCATCCCAATGCAACCATCCTCAAACTGGAGCGCGACCGTTACAGCTACGAAGTGAAACTGTCCAACTTCTGGGAAATCAAATTTGACAAGCAATTCAATGTCATCGACATGGATATGGATGACTGAACAGAAAAAACTGCAAATCCGGATCCGGCACATTCCATCCCGAAAAGGGGGAATGTGCCTTTTTCGTACCTCTCCGGTTACCGGCTGCTTTTTTCAGTACGCATATCCCCCAAAACATATCTTTTCATAAAATAGGTTGTATCACGGCAAAATATTCAAGCAAGCTTAAGATTTTGCGTTCGATTTGCATTATCTTTGTGAACATGAACATCCGTAAACTTTTCCTCTTTGCATTTTGGACGGGTTGCTGTCTGACATCGACTTTATACGCCCAAGAACGCGCCAAACCTAAAAACGGAGAAGGCGTATCGACATTTCTTCAACGTTTTGGCTACACTTCCCGTGCAGCCCAAAAGGAGTTTCTGGAAATCAACAAAGGGAAACTGACCCGCGACGGAGGCTTGATACTGGGACGTAGTTACCGGCTTCCCACCGGTAAGAAGTCCGGGAAAAAAGCGCGGGCAAGCAGCCGTAAGGCCAGCGTTGTAGAACCGCTTTTCGGCCCGGCATACCAAAACGTATCCGTCCGTTCCCATGAGTTAGACGGTGCTTGCTTGTATCTGGTCAGCGGGCACGGAGGTCCCGACCCCGGAGCCATCGGGAAAGTCGGCAACCGGGAATTGCACGAAGACGAGTATGCCTACGACATCATCCTGCGGTTGGGACGTGCATTGATGGAAAAAGGCGCCAAGGTACATATCATCATTCAGGATGAGAAAGACGGCATCCGCGATGACCGGTATTTGTCCAACAGCGACCGTGAGACCTGCCTCGGGCAAACGATTCCGCTCGACCAGATAGCCCGACTACAGCAGCGGTGCGATGCCATCAACCGACTGACGTATAAGGACAAAGAGAAATACAAACGTGCCATCTTCATCCACGTGGACAGCCGTGGGCGGAAAGACCAGGTGGATGTATTCTTCTACCACTCTCCCGGCAGCAAGTTAGGAAAACGTCTGGCGGAAAACATTCACAAAACCTTTGAACGGAAATACGACAAACACCAACCGAACCGGGGATTCCGGGGTACGGTAAGCGAACGTTCGCTCTACGTATTAAAAAAATCCAATCCGGCGGCAGCTTTCCTGGAACTGGGCAACCTGCAAAACGAACGCGACCGGAAACGCCTCGTCATCCCGTCCAACCGCCAAGCCTTAGCCGACTGGATTTGCCAAGGTATCATAAAAGATTTCAAAGGGAAACAGTAAAACCGCAGCCCCTATAAGGCAAAAAGAACGCATAGAGGAAACCATCCCCTATGCGTTCTCTTTTTTTAGTGCACGCGCTTCACAGCGCACGCAACTACCAACCTATTATTTCATATAAAACTTCTTCACTGTTCCGTCAGAGTACTTGAAGATGTTGACCTGCCCTTTGACAGGTTCTGCCACACGACGACCATCTACCGTATAGATGCCGGTAAGTTCTGCGCCATTGGCATTCTTCACGCCATAAATGCTGCTGCCTTTATGGGCTTCTTCAGCATCAGCCAAAACCTTCTCGATTCCGGCTTCGATGGCCGTTGCATCGATCTGGCTTTCGGCCGTCAGCTTCACTTCCTCGTACAAGCCCTTCACTTCGTTACTGATGGAATCAATGTCCTCCTGCAAAGCAGCAATGTCGGCAGTGAACTGCCCTGCCACCTCTGCATAATCCGTTTCTATCGTTGTCTTAGCGGCGTCTAATTTAGCCTGCAAAGCCCCGATTTCTTCTGTCAGACGGACAAAAGCCTCGTCATTGGCAACCTTGGCTGCCTGTAAAGCCAAAGCGTCGTCCACCATCTTCACGATAGCCGTATCAATGCTAACCACAGGAGCCAACACCTCGTCATAAATAACCGGGAGCGTTTCATTGGCGTAAGCCTCGTCCACAGACTTCCGCAAATCCTCAATACGGGTAGCCACTTCCTGGACGGCATTCACGACGACCGCACTGTCTTTCACGTCAGCAGCCGCAGTATTGATTTTCTCCACGGCTGCCTCATAACGCGTACGCAGGCCCTGTATGGAGTCATTGGCAGGAGTATAGTAGGCGATGAAAGAATTAATCACCTCCATGACTAACTTACCCTCCATATTAATGCCATGCCCTGCATTATCCGACAAAATAATTTCATCCAACGAAAGTTCTGCAACCTCTTGGAAAGTCTCGGAAGCTTTCACAAAGAAAGAAAACACCACACCCGTATCTCCTTTGAGGGTATCACTCGTCAGACCACTCAGCACCAATTTGGTACGACCGTCTTCCAAAATACTGGAAGAGATAGACAAATTCTGTGGTAAACGTTCACCATATTCAAACTTAGGTGCACCGTTGGCCTCCGTATCCAATGACAGTCCTTCGGGCAACGACAACACTGCCTCCATACCACGGACACTCGTATAGTTACGCAAGCCCAAGCTTACTTTTTTAACACTACCGTCGTTCTTCACGCAAATAGAGTCTTCGGTAAGATAGAAAAAGCCCACGTTCGGACTCACATGTGCGGTATAGGACTCAAGGTGGTACCCCTTGATGTTACCGGTCTCTTCGTCAAACTCCGAACTGCTGCCTACAATGTTATCCAACACGATTTCACTGGTTTCCACCATATTCTCATTTGCCTTTACTTTGAAATAAGCCACGGCACCGCGGTCGCCTGCAATATTATAAATCCCATTGGGCTGAATGAGAAGGCGCACCGTCTTGATACCTTTGGCCATATCGTCCATGGAACTTTGCACCTCATTCATATAAATGCTGTGAGAAGAACGGCTCAAACGCACCTCATCGCGTTGTACGCTATTCGTAACGAAATCCAAGCCTTTGGGAAGCTTGAAGTCCATCTGCAAACCCACCATAGGATCGCTATTCTCCAAATAGACAGAAATCGTCTTCTCTTCTTCCACCTTGATATTGAAATTATCAATGGTGGCCTTGTTCTCAGCTTCAGCACTTGCCACAAAAGCCATCGCCATGCCCCATATCCATAGGCACTTCGCCGCAAACCGTCGCATCGAAGTATTTGTATTCTTTGTCATACGTTCTGTTTTTATTGTTCTACATTAAGCTCCTTTAGAAGGAAAGCGCGGCCACCTTACGTGGCAGCCACGCTTCCTACACACAGAGACTTTATTCACTTACTTCTTCAAAACTTTCTTCACTGAACCGTCAGCATTACGGATAATGTTGATACCTCTTGTGAACTTGTCCATGATCTGACCGCCCACAGAGTATATCTTCTCTTTCACGCTTGGGTTGGCCTGCACACCATTGATACCGGTTACGCCGCCTTCGCCACTGCCACCGATGCTGTAAAGTACGCCATCGGCATCTGCTGCAAGCACATTGCCTACGGTCATCTTAGAAGCAGCACGACCCGATACTTCCAAATAAACCAGGGCTTCGCCATTTACGTTAAGCTCTTTATTCTGGAGCGAACTTACCACGATGCGGTGCGTCGTCCCATCGGCCAATGTATTGGAATACAACTGGTGGTCGTCTGCACTTCCACCCAAAGATTCTCCCAACAAAGTTACGCCTGCGGGAAGCGTCACGTCCATCTGACAAGCTACGTAGGGGTTCACGTTTTTCAGAAGGATGGCTACACGCTTCGTGCCTCCGACTTCTTCCATGTTCATCTCTACACTTTCTTCGGTCTGCGTCATCGCAGGCTCTGCCAAACGTACACGAGGTGCCACTTGACTGACCTCCATCGTGTTGTAACCCATAATCTTGTTCGTAAGTTTCGTCAAGTCGGCCACGTTGATGCTACCGTCGTCATTCACGTCTGCGGCATACCACTTGATTGTACCGGCGATAGACTCAGCTTTAGACGGGTCGAGCACATACATCATCAGTTCCGTGTAGTCGAGAACATCGACAACACCATCACGCAATACGTCACCCCGTATAAACGATTCGGTTTCTATCGTCTCACGTACGTTTGCCATCCGTTCTTCCTGCTTTGCAAGTGCGGCCTGAATTTGCGGAAGGGCTTCCTTTACGTAGTGAATCGATGTCGAAACAATATTATTACCATTGATGTCTATATCGACGTAACCGTCTTTAGCCTGTTCGTTATACTCTTCAATTATATTCAAATCCTTATTGACAAGATTCAAAGTATCTCTCAAGGCATCTTCAACTTCGACAATGAATGTATGATTGTTCACAGACTTAACAAGTTCACTCCTGTCACTCTGCGCCTTATCAATCACACCCGTATATTCTATGCCGGAAGCCTTGCAGTCCAAAGAATCGATACGCCACAACACTTTGTCCATAATGGATTTAAGCGTATTTTCGGCATCCACTTCAGCCAACTCGATGTCAGCATAGTATTCATCCATAGCCTTACCGTATTTACTGATATGGGCCGTAATGTCAGCTATACTTTCTGCATTAGCCTTCTCGTCTACCTTGTAATACTCAAAGCCGGTCAGCTTGTCTACTACAGTGGTGAGCGAGTCATTCAAATGAGCCATATCAGCCTTGCGAGCCTCGTAAGCCTCATCATTGAGCGTATAACGTTCCTGATCCTTTGCGATGTCGGACAACAACGTCTTCAGATCAGACAAAATAACATCCATCTTGTGATTCAACTTGTCTTGATAGAACAACATGTTCGCCTTGTTCTGCTCTATACCGTCTTTCACGGCTACCACATCACTTTCAAGTCCGGCCATATCGCCCTCGAATTTACCCTGTACATTGGCATGACATGCAGCAAGCGTCTCTCGTCCAACCTTCACATCTCCTTCCACTTCTCCTGCACGGTTCATAAGAACTGTGTAAGCATTCTCTGTGGCAGCAGCATCCGTGTAAGTTGCCAGTTTCGTACGCATGCCTGCAATCCAAGTCTCATAAGCCAAGAATAACGGCTGTTTGGCTTTAGTTTTTGCGTTGTCGATTGCACCGCCTTTAGCGGTATCCTTCGTAAAGGCAGCCATTTTTTCCTTGATAGCTGTAGACAAAGCGTTTACTTCTGCCTCAGCGTCAGCATCGCCTTTCACCTTATTCTGTGCGTCGGCACAAGCGGCCTGCAAGACATTGAATTCTGCCAGTATTTGAGCCTGTTCTTTCGTATTGGCCGATTGATAAACGCTTTCGATAGAAGTCGTGATACTCTTGCATTCATTCTCGGCAGTTGTCTTGTAAGCGTTATCCAATCCACCTTTGTAGCGTTTGGTCTCCAAATCGCTCATCAGCCTGTCGATACGAGCTTGCAAAGCCTCCACACCGCAAGCGTCTGTCAGGATATAGGCATCGACATACTTCGCAGCCTCATCCAACGGTGCCTGCAAGGCTTCAACCTTCACAATAAGACCGTTATATACGTCATTGTTGGTCACATATTTGTTATGTGCCGTCTTTCCGCTGACATAAGCATTATACATCGGAGTACCGAACTGTCCTAATTTCACATGCAACTCAGCCATGACATCACCATAAATATGACCCGTGTTATCAGCATACATCTTTTCAGCTTCTGTCAACGTAGGCCGGGTTGCCTTGATATCATCAACGAATTTCTTTCCATCGACTCCTTCAAGATAAGCACCATTCTCATACCATTCTTCCAATTCTGTCAAATGTCTGTTGTATTGTCCAAGGGTATCGGTATGCAATGTCTCCCATTCGTACACTGCAGCAGGTTCTTTTCCATCCGCAATCCAAGCCTCAAAATTAGCGAAATCAGAGACGATGCCGTCCACTTTCGTGATATTGAACTGACCCGGAACGAAATCTTTGATAGCTTCTGCTTTGTCGAGAACAGCCTGAACGTTGGCAAACGCCTCATCAGCCGTAACATAATCGGCATCGACCAATTCTTGATGGGCAGCAACATACAATTTCTGCGCAGTTAGATATTCACCGGCAAAGAACGTCTGCGTAGCACCTTGTACAGTTGCATCCATTGTATTCAATATCTGGTCAATCTTGCCTTCGTATGCCCGTACGTCGGCCTCATATTGTTTATCGGGGTCGAACAACATCTTGTCTGTATTTTGAGCCTCGCTAAAGGCAGCAAAAGCTTCGTTCTCGATGTTGTTGATTTCTTGAAGGTAATTTTGGATACTTGTATTCGCTGTTTCTACCGCACTCTTAACGACATTAAGCAGTGCCGGAGTCTGTACCTTGCTAACCTGTCCTATCACATTCACAGCTTCGATATAGCAATTACGCATATCCTCGACGGCACTGTTAAAGCTATTGTAACGGGTCTGGTTATCAGTTTTCACAGCATCCACGTAGCCCTGCTCACGACTTGCTCCGATCGTAACCACCTGCATTTTGATGGTTTGCAATACACCATGTATGGTTCCATATTGTTCATCGGATTTACCCTTCTCAAAAGCTGTGGCAATATCCTCCGCAACTTGATTTTCAAGTTTGCTCTTCTCTGCCTCTAATTGTTCGATAAAGGCTTTGGCCGCCGTAGTCGGGTCACCTACAGTCAATATGGTATACAAACTGTCCACGGAATTTTTCACAGTTGCGTATTCTGTATCCAATGTGTTATCCACTTTGATATTTGTCTCAGCATCCTTAGATACCTGCTTTATCTTTTCACAAATATCAGTGTAGTCCTCTTTGAAGTTGTCTTCCCGCGTCTGGCAGCTTTCGGCACTATTGTCGTTGTAATGGCTTTTCCAAGCCGCATTCACGTTAGCCACCCAATTATCGAAGTCTATCACATACTCGCCTTTCGGATTGGTATTCTCGCCCAACAGGCCCTCTACGTAATGCTTTTCACTACTGCCCAATGCCAAATTAGACAGTTCGCCCAATTCCGCTACTATCAAGTTGTGGATATCCGTCTTCTTGGTTTCTACGGCCAATCTTTCGTAAGCAGCCAAGTTCTTCCTGGCCACTTCCAATTCGGTCAATGTCGCTTTCACCTTGCCGTCAATAACCTTCATCGCCTCGTGAATAGCGGCACTGTCATTGTGTAATGTATCGCCCTTATACGCGTTCTCCATCGCCGTCTCCTGCTTACCAAGCTCCGTGGTATAACTTCCCTTCAGGTCATCAAAATGCTTTTTCGACACATCCTTGTCATCAATAGGAGTCCAATTCGCATCAATCTTACCGATATTTCCCGCAATACCATCAGCAACCTTCGTCAGACTTGCCTGTACGGAGTTGTTCTTGGCGTGGATTTCCTTCGCCTCACCGACCTCATCAATGAAGGCACTGACATCCTCAAGAAGTTTCGCCATCTCAGCACTGGCATCAGACAAGGCTGCCAAAGTTTCAGCCTGCTTATCCTCGCTTGTGTAGTCCAAATCAGTTACCGTTTTTTCTATTTTATCTACAGAGTTGTACAATACCGTCTGCTTTTCAAGCAAGTTCTTTGCAAAAGACCCGTAAATCTCCGTAGTCACCGAAAGTCCATCCAGATCATCATTTACAGATTTGATATCCGCAGTGATTTGATTCTTCAAACGGTTGATGGTAATTACGACTACTTGCTGGTCATACCATTCTTTGTGCTTATCGAAAGTTCCCACCAAGGTTTTCACCTCGCCCGTGATACCTGTAGTTTCATTTCCCTTGGCATTGGTTGCCTCCGTCAAAACATTGTTCATGCCGTTAGCATGCGTATCCCCATCGGCATCCTTGGCAACCGTTGCGGCTTTCAAAGCTGTCTGAAGGTCGGACAATGTCTTGTTCATTTCGTCTAACTTGCCGCCATAAGTTGGCAAATCATCGATATTTTCGTCCGGTGTTTCCGTTCCGGTATAGACCGGTACATAACGTCCGTCGCCATTCCCGACCTTGTCCGAAAGCTTTTTGATTTCTGCTTGAATATCAGAGATAGTCTTTGCAGCGTTGTCATAAACCTTCACGACGGCCTTGGCAGTATTCACATAGCTCTGAATTTCGCCTTTAAGAGCTTCTATTTCTGCTTTCTTCGTATCTTTGTTATCGGCACAAGTCCCTTCATCAAAGCTTTTCTTTATATACGAAGAGAATGCATCTATCTCCCCTTGCAACGTCTTCTCATCGGTATCTTTATAAATGTCGCCCACCGACACGTCGCCATACTTCAGGGCATGCACTTCCGTCTTGGCCTTATCGAACGAAGCCGTTTGAACATCCAACGCAGCGGTCAATTCCACTTTTGCCTGATAGTTCGGCAAAGATTGGTATTCTTTTTCAATGATGGCATTCAGGCTCGTTGTCACCAGTTCCTTAGCCTTCTCGTATGCACCACCTTTTTGGGTATAAGCATCCAACGTATACTTCTTGTATTGATTTACGACCTCGGTTTCGATTGCCTTAAGATCGGCTTCGGCTTTTTCCAACTCGGACTTATACTTTTCGGAAACCACCGCGTCTTTTTTCAATTCCGCAAACAATGCCCATGGACTCTTGCCGTCTGTCCTTTCAGCAATCAAAGCCTTGTATATATTGTCATTGTTTTGGATACTGTCCGTATAGAATTTATGCACCTCGTCTGTTTTCTTGTACAAACTGTCCAAAGCGTGCGTGTTAGCCTCATATCCCTCTTCTGCGGTCTGATGGTTCTCATTCGTTCCGTTTTTCCTCTCCACAGCTACAATGCCCAGGTTCACTTCGTTAAATGCATTGTGAGCCTCAGTACGCATCGTCTCATACAAGCCCGGGAAAACCTGAGGGTCTACCGCTACTTTCATGAAGGCCTGCAACTGTTCGTTATAATGAGCCTTAGTAAAGTTGATTTTCCCCAACACTTCGTCATAAGCCGTATGGTTCTTATCTACATTCACCAACTTATCGGTGAATTTTTTTATAGCTTCCGATGCCTTTTTGGCAAATTCACTGTTGAATGTTGGCGTACATTCAGTAGCAGCAGTACCATTATCATAATAACCTTCAATTTTAAGAAGGAAAGCATCGATTGTTTCCTTTGCAGCATTATATTCGCTCTGGGACAACACCTTGGCATAGTCCTGAGCACTTTGCTTGCTGTTTACTCCGTCTGCATCACTCAAATTGCCAATATTTGTATCCCAAGCGCTTTTCAGAGCTGTTTTTTGTTCTTCACCGACAACCTTCGAAGCCGTATAAGCTCTCCAGTTGGCCAAATGCGCCTCGATATCCGTATCAAGTGCCTTGACCTCTGACATGAGTGTACTTCCTTCCACGCCATTGAGGTAAAACTTATACTCACCATACACCGTATAAGCAGCGAAATCACCGGCAGCATCATCTTTCACCCGATTGATTTTTACCGTCAGGTCACTATACCGCTTATTAAATTCGGCATATTTATCCGCATCATCCTCTTGGCTCACTTTTGCAATAGCCTTCGAAGCAGCATTAAGCAATGTCCGTTGTGCTCCAGCAAAATCGAATACCAGTTCCAACTTGAAACCGCCAACCCGGAATTCCTTTCCCGTCTCGACAGCCTCAATGGCAAGAGTAACCTCGGATGCCGCAGTACCTTCCACTTTGAACTCGCCGTTTGTCAACGCCTTGCCGTTCACCAAGAACTTAGCATTCATCGAGGTAGTAGCCGACAACTTGTATGTACCAGGTAAAAGGGAACCCAAAGACTGAGAAATCGTGGTACCATTTGGAGATGTCAACACACCGTTCACCAACGATGGTTTTTCCGCTCCCACCCATTGATCCACTTCTGTCTTAATCTGATCCAAATTTGCATTGGCATAGGCTGCCATAGAAGCAGATGTCATTGCAAGAACAGAAACCAGTGTCTTCTTTTTCATACTTTTAATGTTTTAAATTCTATACTTATCTTTTAAAGTCTCTTTATTCTTCAAGATGCCCCACCTATCTCTATATATAGTATAGGCACCCGCCTAATTTTGCATCGGTAAAATTACCTACAATTCAAAAATAACATGCAAACCTAAAAGGTGTTATTCGTGAACCATGCCATTCTTTTCGTGAAAACGCATTACACCTATGCCCCCAACTTCAAAAAAAGAGACCCACCACCCCAAAAGGCAAAAGTGCGCACCCTACTACGGCACGGGCATCCTACCCCGACCTTTTTAAGGGAAGGCATATATCCAACCAAAGATTTTTGTGAAAAGACCCTTCATCCTTCAGGTTGCATGGTAATCCACTCATAATTTTGACGTTATAAGCTGAAAGATGTTTCAGGCATCTTTCAGCCACACTTCATTCCGTTTGACTGCAATCGGGAAACCAATCGGCTGAGATTGAAAAATCAATTGGCTGAAAACGAAAAATCAATTGGCGCAGACCTTCTGACGGCATTCAACCATGAAAAGCAACTGAAAGACAGGCATCCTATCCTTCACACTGTAACATACTATATGACAATACATTGCCTCTCATCCTGAAAGATGAAAAATGATTTTTGAACCTTCTTAGAAAGGAAGCATGCGGACAAGAGCCACCAAATTTCAGTCCTCCCTATTTTTTCCTCCTTATCACTTTGTTTTTATCCGATAATTCCTTTTCTTTGCATAGACATAACATCTAACAGACAAATCCTATGGGCGAATTAAAAGACAGATACATACGTTTCGACTGGGCCATCAAGCGGATGCTACGCGACAAAGCCAACTTCGCCGTGTTGGAAGGGTTGCTCACCGTGCTCTTCGAGGACAAGACGCAAATCGTGGAAATACTGGAAAGTGAGGGAAACCAATTGGCCGAAACCGACAAGTTCAACCGCGTGGACATCAAGGCCAAAAACAGCAAGGGAGAAATCATACTCGTGGAGGTGCAGAACACGCGGGAAGTTTATTATCTGGAACGCATTCTCTACGGCGTGGCCAAGACCATCACCGAACACATTTCATTAGGCGAGAGCTATGGAAACATCAAGAAGGTTTACTCCATCAGCATCGTCTATTTCGATTTGGGAAAGGGTAACGATTACCTCTACCATGGGCAAAACCGTTTCATCGGCGTGCACATGCCGATGACGAGCTGCAAATCACGACCAAGCAAGAAGATGCCCTCTTACCCAAATACCCGAGAGAAATCTTCCCGGAATACTACATCATCCGCGTGAACGAGTTCAACAAAGTAGCAAAAACACCGTTGGAGGAATGGGTAAACTACCTGAAGACAGGCGAGATAGAACCTGAAACGAAAGCACCTGGATTGAGCGAAGCACGGGAAAAACTGAAATACTACAGCATGACGCCCGGTGAACGCCATGCCTACGACGAGCATCTCAATGCCATCATGATACAAAACGACGTGCTAAGTACCGCCAAAATGGAAGGCTTGGCCGAAGGAAGAGCCGAAGGAAGAGCCGAAGGAAGGGCTGAGGGATTGGAAGAAGGATGGGCGAAAGGAAAAGCCGAGGGCCTCTTATCCACCGCACGCAAGCTCAAATCCATGGGCATGCCGCCTGAAGACATATCACTGGCCACAGGACTTACGATAGAAGAAATCCAAGAATTATGAGTTCCCGGCATCGTCCCAATAGGGGTGATCGCACAAATGCATGCCACATGCCGGGATAGCGCACGCATTCAACGTTGCGTCACCATGGTATCCAACTTTCCACTGATGTTCTCCATAAGCATGCGAAGCACCGGTTTGGGAAGGTGCAAGGTATAGTTGGTACCATGATCGTCCACTAATACCGCCACCTGTTTCACCGCGTTGACATGAAAGACCCGCCGGGTGTTGACGATATATTTACGCCCCAAGCGCAGGAACGCGTCACCGGCCTTCCCCTTGTCCGAGAGAGCGGCTTCCACTTTGGCAAGGCCGAAAGGAATCATGAAATGTGTCCCCGAAGAGTAATAGACATGAGTGTAATGGTCGTCGGCCTCAAAATACAACATCCTGTCGAGATCCACGACATAGAGTTCACCATACACACTGAAGCATAGTTTGTTTTCCATCTGCGCAACCTCGCCGCACTGTCATCCTGCGGCTTCGTGCCCGTGTCTTCCTCTCAGGCACCGGTTAATTTTTTAAACGACATAATTCCGGGCACATACGAAAAAGCGTGGAAAACCCGCCCGTTGCTGTTCCACGCATTGAGGCTCTCGCATTGCCCATATCAGTAGAACAACAACGCACAGTCCCACGCCGATATGAACAACACCCACCTTTATGGCATCGTATGTGGTGTGCCACTAAAACGTGGCACACGCACCAACGGCAATAAAGGTATGCGCTCCTGTACACACCCCATGGGCATCTGCCGCTGCCATGTCCTGACTGATATTACGAATTTGCGAGATTCCAACGCGTCAAGAACAAAGCGTCTAAGCAAACGCCTTCTCAATATATGCACACCCCCACCGCTGTTTTACGGCTAAATTGCCTTACAACTTTTTTCCGTGTCTCCACATGAAAAACCCCTCTCGGCGTGGAATGTAAATGCAAAGATAGGAATAAATATAATAAAACCCGAAACATCCGGAAACAAACCGATGTTTCAGGACCTAAAAAACAAAATCGTTCAAAAACGACGTGCCCGTAAACGCGAACAGGACACAAGGCTTCCGCAAAGCGTGAAACCGCCAGCCAACAACATGGCAGCATGGGGCGCACGGTCCCCGTTGATATAAAAGAGCAAGGCTACCAAGGCTGCCCCCATGGTCTGCCCCACCAAACGTGCCGTGGCTTGCATCCCGCTTGCCCCACCGGTCCGATATGACGGTGCGGAACTCAGCAACAGGTGGTTGTTGGGAGATTGGAACAGTCCAAAACCGAAACCGCAGAGCATCAAACGTGCCACCAACCCGCCATAACCCGCCGACGGCGACACATCTGCCAACAAGAAGCAGCCGACACTCATCACCAGTAACCCGAAACCTCCCAACAGCCCCGGATGGATTTTCGTGGCCAACGTGCCGGCCAAAGGACCGGCCACCACAATCACCAAAGGCCATGCGGTCATCAGCAGCCCCGTCTCTGCCGCGCTCATCCCGAACGTGAGATGGAACATAAAAGGCAAGGCCACCATGCCTAACATTTGCGAAGTGAAAGAAAGGATACTGGTCAGCACGGACAAAGAAAACACGGGTATGCGAAGCAAATCGAAAGGCAGCATCGGATAGGGTTGGCGCAACTGACGACGCACGAAAACGGCCCCTATCCCGACCAAAAGGACAACTCCGACCACAATCCAACGAAAGGACAGCCCGTGGGAAAAGGCTTCCACACAACCGATGAACAGACCGAACGTAAGAGCGTTCAGCACTGCCGAAGGGAAATCGAACCGTCGCCCTTTGACGCGCGTCGGATTCCCCGGCAAGTATCTACGGGCTAAAAAGAATGTCAGTACGCCGAACGGCAAATTCACGGCAAACAGCCATGGCCAGGAAGACACGGACAAAATAGCACCGGACAATGTAGGTCCGGCCACGGAAGCCAAAGCCACGACCGTGGCATTCAGCCCGAAACCTTTGGCCAGATGGCGTTTCGGATAAATCAGACGCACCAAAGAGCCGTTCACACTCATCACCATGGCCGCCCCCACGCCTTGCAACATGCGTGAAAGAACCAACAGGGCAAACGAACCGGACAAGGCACAACACAACGAACCGACGGTAAAGAAGACCATTCCCCACAGATAGGTACGTTTGAACCCGAACAGCTCGCCCAACGCGGAACAAGGCAACAGGGTCATGACGACCACCAGTTGGAAAGCATTGACTATCCAGATGGAATCGGAGGAAGAGATTTGCAACTGACGCGCAATCGTGGGCAAGGCCACGTTGCATATCGTGCCATCGATGACCGAAAGGAACAACCCCGAAAAAATAGCCACCATGGCATAATAGATTTGCGGACGGTGAAGCCCGTCCCAATCCATATTCCCCACCACGTGCACCGTGGAAGTTTTCCGCTCGTTTTGTACCATCGCTCTTTTCAAGTTAAAAAAGCCGTCCTGCCCACGGCAAAACGGCTTATACATTATAATATATACAATTACTTCTTTACCTCTACGATATGCGTCGGTGCCTGTTCCGCATTCCTCCGGTCGGTCTCTTCCACCACACGGCGGGCAAAGGCCATGAACGCTTGTCCCGTCTGGCTCCCGTCGTTCAATACTTCGGGCGTACCGTTGTCACCATTCTCGCAAATGCTCTGCACGATGGGAATCTGTCCCAACAAAGGCACGTGCATCTCTTCGGCAAGGCGTTTCACCCCTTCTTTCCCGAACAGGTAGTATCTGTTTTGCGGCAACTCGGCCGGAGTGAACCATGCCATGTTTTCCACCAACCCAAGGATGGGGACATTCACTTTCTCGTTCTGGTACATGTTGATGCCTTTGCGCGCATCGGCCAACGCCACTTTCTGCGGCGTGCTGACAATGACAGCACCGGTAATAGGTAAGGTCTGCACCAACGTGAGATGGATATCGCTCGTACCCGGAGGCGTGTCGAGGATAAAGTAATCCAAGTCGCCCCAGTTTGCATCGCCTATCAACTGCTTCAACGCATTGCAGGCCATCGCCCCACGCCACAAAGTGGCCTGGTCGGGATCGACAAAGAATCCGATGGAAAGCATCTTGATGCCGTAACTCTCCACCGGCACAATCAAATCACGCCCATTCACCGGTTCGGCATAAGGATGCGCATCTTCCACATGGAACATCTTGGGCATGCTCGGCCCGAAGATGTCTGTATCAAGCAGTCCAACCTTATAACCCATCTTGGCCAAAGCCACAGCCAAGTTGGCCGCTACCGTAGATTTCCCCACACCGCCTTTGCCGGACGACACGGCGATAATGTTCTTCACGCCGGGCAACAGTTGCCCCACCTCCGGGCGGGGAGCCTGCAAGGTTTTGGTGTGTATCTCCACCTCCACCTCCTTGCCCACGTAGGCATGGATGGCAGCCTCGGAAGCTTTCACGAGCGACTTGAGGAAAGGATTCGTCGGCTTGTCGAAAATCAACGAAAAACTGACATGCAGCCCGCTGATACGCAGATCGTCTTCCACCATCCCGGCCTCTACGATGTTCTTTCCCGTACCGGGATAACGCACGGTAGCCAGTGCGTCCATAATCAATTTGGGATATATTTCCATAAGTTCGGTATTTTAATTCGTTCTTTCATTTAGCCGTCGACAATCCGCTGCGCTTGCTGCGGTTGTAACTCCGGTATTCATCCAATTCTATCTCCACTTCCGGCTCCGACAGTTCTCCGGCTTGCGGCAAGAGGAAACGCATGTATTTGATATCCAGTCCGCGGTCGAGCCATTGCTGCTCGTAATACGTCCGGATGTTCAGGATACGGGCTTCTTCGGTATCCGGATGCTCGGCCAACGTACTGTGATACAAGTCGCGGGTGGAAAATTCCAAGGGCAAACCGTTCTTTTCCACCATATATTCCGTATAAGTGAAAAGGAAATTGGAATCGGTTTTCAAGTGAATCCGTCCACGGTCTTGCAGGAAACGGCGGTAACGCGCCATGAAGTAAGTAGACGTGAGACGTTTGGTCACTTTCTTCATCTGCGGGTCGCTGAACGTCAGCCAAATCTCGGCCACTTCGCCTTCGGCAAAGAAACGGTCGATAACCTCTATGTTCGTACGCAGGAACGCCACGTTGGGCAAGCCTTCGCGCAACGCCTCCGTGGCTCCCGTCCACATACGGGCGCCCTTGATGTCCACCCCGATAAAGTTTTTGTCGGGATACAAACGGGCCAACCCCACGGTATATTCACCCCGCCCGCACCCGAGTTCCAACACGATAGGATGGTCGTTCCGGAAAAAATCTTCATGCCAACGCCCTTTCATATCGAAAGGCACTTCATCCACGACCGAATAAGGGTATTCAAACACATGAGGATAACTGGCCATGTCGGCAAACTTTGCTAATTTCCCTTTTCCCATTCTATTTTTATATCAATCTGTTTATCTATCACAAAGGTAGGCAATATCAGAAAAATAAAAAAGCCGCCGACAAACTTTTCCTCTTGTCGGCAGCTCAAAATCATGAATTCGAGAACTCTTTATTCCCCTTGCGCCTGAGCCGCTTCGTACTCGGCTTTCACATCCTCATAGAAGTGCGCCGAAGCTGATTGCATGTAAGGAACCAACCACAAGAGGCCGATGCCCAACGTCAAGATGCAAAGTAACCCCCAACCAATGAAGGTCAAGTACAAATAAAACAGGTCGAACTTATGCCCCTCCATCATCTTCATGCTTTTTTCAATGGCACCATTAAATTTCAATTCGGGATTATCCCGCAAGACAAAAGCCGTCATGGCATAAGAAAAAGACTTGATGATGCCCGGCACGATAAGCAACAAGGTCCAAAGAAACGTATAGATACCGGTGAGTATCATCGTCCCGGCCACACGGGTGTAATCGCGAAAACCCTCGAATAACTGCCCGACCTTATACTCGTCTCCACTACGCAAATTGTCGAGGAACAGCACAGATATGCTCCAACCAAGAGGTATCAGCACCAACTGTATAATGGAACCTACTCCATCATAAACTTTTAAGTCGATACTAGCCGGTAACACTCCCATAACCGCCAGATAAACCAACGTAACCATAACCGCGCCGCCCCATTTTCCAGAAAGCGACGCCCGGGCTGCAGCCCGCATTTCACTTGCACTTCTAATCATAATAATAGATTTTTTAATGAATAAATCAGTCCATCACCACCGTAGTCCATCCGTGCACATCGGGTTCGATGCCGTACTGGATATTACGCAGGTGGTGATATAACTGTGTACAAACCGGTCCCGGCTTGCCGTCTTTGCTGATAATATAGCTCTTCTTGTTCTCCAAATCGTCGATACGCTCGATGGGGCTGATGACCGCAGCCGTACCGCATGCCCCGGCCTCTTCGAAAGTGGCCAGTTCTTCTTCCGGAATCTGGCGGCGTTCCACCGTCATGCCCATGTCTTCGGCCAACTGCATCAGGCTCTTGTTGGTGATGGAAGGCAGGATGGACGTGGACTTCGGCGTGACATACGTATTGTTCTTGATGCCGAAGAAGTTGGCAGCCCCACATTCGTCGATGTATTTCTTTTCTTTCGCATCGAGGTAAAACTCGCAGGAGTACCCCAAATCGTGTGCCATCTTGTTTGCTTTCAAGCTCGCCGCATAGTTGCCGCCCACTTTATAGATACCCGTCCCCAACGGTGCGGAACGGTCGAACTCGCGGATAATCACGTACGGATTGGTGGCAAAGCCTCCCTTGAAGTACGGCCCTACCGGTGTGACGAAAACCACGAAGAGGTATTCGTTGGCCGGATGTACGCCCACTTGGGCACCCGTGCCGATAAGCAGCGGACGGACGTACAACGTGGCACCGCTCTCGTATGGCGGGATGAAACGCTCGTTGAGCCGCACCACCTTCTTGACCATTTCCTCGAAACGTTCCGTAGTCAGTTCGGGCATCAGTATGCCACGGCACGTGCTCTGCAAACGCTTGGCATTCTCGTCCATGCGGAACACGCGCACCTTGCCGTCCGGACAACGGTAAGCTTTCAGCCCCTCGAAAGCTTCCTGCCCGTAGTGCAGGCAAGTAGCCGCCATGTGGATATTGAGGGTCTCCTCCGAACAAACTTCAATCTCTCCCCACTTCCCGTCGCGATAATAGCAACGTACGTTATAGTCTGTCTTCATATAGCCGAAAGACAGGTTCGCCCAATCGATTTCTTTCATCTTTTCCGTTTTTTAAATTTCATTCTGAAAGACAAAATTACAGAATTTTATTATTTTAAAGGCATTTTCCGCAAAGAATTTATCATTTAACAAGAAAAACGCCATACACCGGACGAAACCGGAACCGCCTCAGGCTTCTTTCTCGCCCGTTTCCAGTATTTTTTTGATTTCTTCGTCCGTCACGTAAAGCTTCTCGCGGCAGAACGCCACCAAGCGTTGCGCTTCCTTCAGTTCACCGGCCAACTGGTCGATGCCGGTCTCGTTGGACTCTATCCGGCGCACCAATTCCTCCAAGCGCGCCATGGCTTCCTCGTATGACAAGTTTTCTTTCTTCATATACCTTATTTTATTGTACGACCGAACGGATCTCACCTTCCGCCAAACAAGTCGTGATTTCTTCTCCTCCTTTCAGTTCCGAAGCTTTCCGCACCAATTTTCCACCACAGAACGTCATGCTGTAACCCCTTTTGAGCAACAAGACGGGGTCGGCCGCCTCGCATTTCTGTTGCAGGAGCTGCAAGCGGAACCGCTCGCGCTCCATGCGTACGGGAATGCCGCGCCCTATCCGCCCGGCATACAGGTCGAGGCGATGGCGTTCGTCGGAAAGGCGTTGCCGTCCGGCATGGAACAGGCGTGCGGCCATCTGCTCCAACCTGCGCTCCCCACGGGTGCGCACCTGCAAGGCCGCCGCCGACAAGCGGGCGGACAAACGCTCCACGCGCAAACACTCGCCCTCCATGCGCCCCTTGGCCTGCTGTTGGATTTCGCGTGCCACAGCCTCCAGACGCGAGGCCACCTCCAACTGGTGGTGGATGAGGAACGCGGCGGCAGCCGTGGGAGTCTTTACCCGCGTGTGCGCCACGAGGTCTATCACCGTGTCGTCGCGCTCATGCCCGATGCCGGTTATCACAGGCAAAGGAAACTGTGCACAAGCCGCTGCCAACAAATAGGTGTCGAAGCCGGACAAGTCACTGGTCGCCCCTCCGCCCCGGATAATCACCACGGCATCCCACTCGTCTTGCCGGGCCATGACGGCATCCAATGCCGCCAACACCGACGATTCCACATGTTCGCCCTGCATCACGGCAGGGAAAAGCCTGACGGTGAAACGCAGGCGATAGTCATTGCGGAGCAACTGGTTGCAGAAGTCACCGTAACCGGCGGCTGTGGCCGACGAAATGACGGCTATGCGGTTGGCCGACAGCGGCAAAGGCAATTCCTTGTTGTCGTTCAGGATGCCGTCCGCCTCCAAACGTGCCAGAATCTCCCGGCGCAGACGTGCCATGTCGCCCAACGTATAGGCCGGGTCAATGTCCGTCACGGTCAACGAATAACCGTAAAGTTCATGAAAGGTGACCCCAACCTTGACCAAGACCTTCAGTCCCGGCGATAAAGCCCGCCCCGTCTCCCGTTCAAACATGGGTCTCAGCAGACGGTACGTCCCGGCCCAAACCACGCCGCGCGCTTTGGCCACCAAGTCACGGTCGTTCACGGACTTCTGCACGAACTCCAGGTAACAATGGCCGTTGTAAGCCTCGCGTACCTCGCTCAGTTCGGCCTGCAACCAATATTCGGCCTGCAACGTACGTTCTAACGTGCCGCGCACCAACCCATTCAGTTCATATAGTGTCAATGCCTCCATCTCAGTCTTCCAAATAAGCTTGCAGCCCCCGTTGCGAACCGATGTAGGCACCGCCCACCATCTTGTCGCCGACGTAGAACACGGCAGACTGGCCGGGTGTCACAGCCGAAGCCTTCTCCTTGAAACGCACCAGTCCCAATTCCTCGCTGCCTCCTTCTTCCGGAAAGAGGTTCTTCACCCGTCGCACGGTGCACGGTATCGGGCGGCTTCGGTAACGGATGCGCACCGACAAGCTGCCGTCGTCCCAAGTCCCGTCCTCCGGCATGCGCATGCCGGACACCAACATGTGGCTCGCGTCCAAATCGTCCGCATCACCCAGCATCACCGTGTTCTTCCGGGCATTCAACCTCAACACGTAGGCCGGCTTGCCCAAGGCAATGCCCAACCCCTTACGTTGCCCCACCGTGAAATACGGGAAACCGCAATGCGTACCGATGACGCGCCCCTGTACGTCGACAAACTTGCCTTCGCCCACGCACCGGTCCAAGTCCGGCACCTGCTCACGCAGGAAATCCCGATAGTCCTTGTCTATGAAACAAATTTCCATCGATTCTCCGCTGCGGGCTTTCATCTCAAATCCCTTCCGTGCCAGATAGCCCCGCACGTCTTCCTTTCTCATCGCGCCCAATGGGAAAATACAGCGCGACAGCACGTCTTGCCCCAACCGCCAAAGGAAATAGGACTGGTCTTTTTTCCCGTCCACACCGCAATATAATGCGTAGTGCCCGTCCTCTTCTTTCACTCTCACATAATGCCCCGTGGCAATATAATCGCAACCCAACTTGTCCGCCCACTCCGCCAACACGCGGAACTTGAACGCGGGATTGCACATCACACAGGGATTCGGCGTACGCCCGGCAAGATATTCATCCACGAAATCACGGACTACGATATCTTTAAAGGCCGTCCGCTCGTCGGCCACATAATGGACGATGCCCAAACGAGCGGCCAAGGCCCGGGCATCTTGTATGAAATCGGGATATTCTTGCCCCGCATCGGTAAACTGGCGCGCCAAGTCCCACACGCGCATCGTCACGCCCACCACCTCGTAACCTTCGTCCAACAACATCAGGCACACCGCCGAACTGTCGATGCCTCCCGACATGCCGACCAATACCTTCTTTCTTTCATGTTCCATATCCGTTAGCGTGAAAGTCCTTTTACACAAAAGTACGAAGAAAAAAATAAAGTAAGGGGAAAACCAAGAATTATTTCTGCGTCTTCCGACACGTCTATAAATATTTCTTACGCCTCCGGAGGAAGCCGAATCATTCTGCGGAGAACGGAAAATCAATCTCCTGAGATTGATTTTCAAATCTACTGAGATTAAAATTCGATTCTGCATCAAAATTTATTATACTGTATAACAACTACTTACTAAAACATCTATTCGGGATTCCATACCGACATGGTGTCAAGATTGTTCTATTTCAAAGAAAAGGCCGCTTTCCCTTGGAGGAAAACGGCCTTTAGTATCGTCTGACGGCTC
>ULXR01020049.1_pt1 | contig 22105 bp, 20 predicted proteins | sample 1961511 | NCBI WGS metagenome assembly ULXR01 (sample SAMEA4835844, study PRJEB28245) | human gut metagenome | biome: gut microbiome; material: fecal sample | place: Denmark | collected 2008 | reverse complement strand
CGGGATTTGCTGTCATAAAACCGCCATACAGGGATATTGAGCTCCTCTAATCTTGACTTATAAGTCACTTTGTGCTCTTTGCAGTAGTTCATTATCTCTACTACTTCTTCTCGTGTCATCATAACTTTGCTTTTTGGACGTAAAGTTAATGATGGAAGTTGGAGACAAAAATACGTGGTTTACCGAATGCTTACATACGAATAATAAGCCGCAAATTCTGCGGTTAACTATCCGCAAAATATTTATTTACAGAAAAGTTGTGACGCCTCATGCATATACGAACATAAAGAATGTACTTTCCTTTCGTGAGGCAAGAAACCAAGGAATGAAAATACTGACCGCACAACACTCCGACAGCGAGTAGTACAATCCGCCAAATCGAGTAGTACGATTCGGCCTCAACGTACTACTCGATGAGACGGAAACGTGCGGTCGATTCGGCCTCAACGACCGCACGATTCCGGCCCATCTTCCAGACACCCTCAGAGGGCCTTCAGAAAGCCTTCGGGCTTTTAAAAAAACGTTTCGATGTTTCAGACAAAACGCTTCGGCGTTCCACTTAAAACGTTTCGGCGTTTTTTCAAACGAAAACTGCCCTGTACCAACCTTTCTTTTCAGGCTGTTACAGGGCAGACTTATTACAAGTAAATCCAGATGTCTTTATTTTTTTGACACAACCGAGCAGGCTCCGGAAGTAATTTGCAAGGCTTCCGGATGTTCCTTGATATAGGACTCAATGTGACGGACACGCTTTTCTTCCAGAATTTCATCAACCGCAATCAGAATACCGGTTTCTTCCACATCTCCGAAGCCGTCATTGATAGCCGTACCAAACATACGCATCGTCGGCGACAGGCTCATATAGGCATTTACCAGCGGCGGAATGTTGTAGCCCAGTTTGCGGACTTCCGTATTCAGCACCTTGTAGTCTTCCTTGAACGTATCATAACAGAAAAGCTTTTCCAGTTCTGAGGTTTCCGTTTCTATCTGAAGAGGTTCCATCGGAGTTATCAGGTTGTCTTTGTCCGAGAAATGCTTCTTGAGGAAATACAGGATCATGTCGCGTCCGCGGTGACTGTAGCTGGGATACATGGTCATCTTTCCATAGAAATACTTCACGTTCGGCTTAATGACCGTCAGGGCACCCAGTCCATCCCACAAGTTGTCGAGTGCAAACAAACCTTTTGAACCGGCACGAGTGGACTGATATTCCAGTGTCACAAAAGAGCGTCCGAGCTCAATCGTCGTAGGAAGATACTCTTTCAGAAACTTTTCTGAGAAATTAAACATGTGTGCCGTAGCCAGTACAGGCTTACCCTGTGCATCAAATTCAACTTCATCTCCCAGTATATACCGATATCCCCCTAAAATTTCTTCCGCATCCGGATTCCAGACAATCAGCTGATGATATGGATTTTCCATCAAATCATATTCATCCAAGTCCAGTGCTTTTCCCGTACCGCCACCGGCTGCACGGAATGCAATCTCACGCAAACGTCCGATCTCCTTCAATACATTCGGAGCATTTTTCCACGTAACGATATAGATCTCGTTATGGCTCTTGTTCGTGAACCGCAGGCGTTTGTCTTCCGTAAGTTCCGACTTCAACACTTCCTTGTTAATCGGTGCAATAATATCTTCCATATATTTCTGTTAATAGCTTTTTCTCAAAGTTTATATACCAGTTCGCGCACATAGTCGGCCCATTCGGCAGCATTCCTTGACTTGTTGAAGGTTTGCCAGGGAATAGGCTTCCCGAAAGTCACCTTAAAGGTCTTGTGACGGTTCTTGTACATCTCATCGACCAGAAACAGCATTGCTACATTGAATTTCACTCCCAAAAACTTGCAGAGGTTCGCCAGATTGTAAAAGAAGTTAGAGTTTCTTCCTTCGAAATGAATAGGAACTACCATTCGCTCGGTCTCTACGCTCTTTACGATAAATGTCTTCTTCCAGGGCAAATCTTTGATAACTCCATGCTGACGGCGCGAACACAAACCGGCCGGAAACATAATGATATGATCATCCGAACGGAAACCGGCTTCCACCATTCTGGGGAAATCCCGCGACTGGGAACCCGTCTTGTTGATCGGAATGCAAAGAGGCGCAAGCCCATGCAAGTTCATCAACAGATCGTTGACCAGATACTTGATGCGGCCTCCATAGTGTTTCCCCAACACATAGCCTAGCGCAACTCCGTCCTGACCTCCCAGCGGATGATTGGAAACAAATGTACACAAGCCTTCAGACGGCAGGTTTTCAATCCCTTCCACTTCCAGCTTGATGTCCAGATATTCCATGCAAGCTTCCAGAAAGTCTACCCCCGACTTGTCAGCCGTACGGGTCAGAAAGGCATTTACCTCATCCTGATGGACAATGCGCTTGAGAAAGGACACGACAAAACGGGGAATCTTTTTGGCCTTTTCCCCTGCCTTATCCTTCAGGACCTTATCTATGTCAATTAAAAAAATAGAATTTTCAGCCATCTTCGCACATTTTTACTGTGCAAAAGTAACGTATCTTTTGAAAAGTCACTCATTTATTCTAGAAAAATGTTACAATTCACCTTAAAAAAGACACAAAGCTTTCCTTCCGGATGAGAAATAATACACTTATGTAACACGGCAGAAACAGCCGTAAACAGGTCATTTATCGCTTTAACGACCTGTTGATAACTTCTTGAAAGTTTTTTATTTATTTATAGTTAGTATTTGTCGGGAAATATCTAATTTTACGCTTTGATTAATATAATAAGGTATTCCTAGCAAAAAACGGACTGATGAACGAGACTGAACAAACATATCACATTCCTGTATTACTGGAAGAAAGCATTGACGGAATGAACATCCAGCCGGGTGGTATCTATGTAGACATGACATTCGGCGGAGGAGGACACTCTAAAGAAATCCTGCGGCGCATGGACAAGGACAGCCGGCTGTTCAGCTTTGACCAGGACGAAGACGCCGAACGCAATATTGTGAATGACGAACGCTTCACATTCGTACGAAGCAACTTCCGATATCTCCACAACTTCCTGCGCTATTATGGTGTGGAAAAGGTGGATGCCATCCTGGCCGACCTGGGCGTTTCGTCGCATCATTTTGACGATTCGGAACGGGGATTCTCGTTCCGGTTCGACGGCAATCTGGACATGCGCATGAACAAACGGGCAGGTATCACTGCCGCAGACATCGTGAACACGTACGAAGAAGAGCGGCTGGCCGACTTATTCTACTTGTACGGCGAACTGAAGAACAGCCGGAAGCTGGCTGCAACCCTCGTAAAAGCACGCAGCAGCAAGAAGATCGTTACCATCGGAGACTTTCTGGATATCGTCAAACCGCTCTACGGACGCGAAAGAGAAAAGAAGGAACTGGCAAAGGTCTTTCAGGCACTGCGCATCGAAGTGAACCAGGAAATGGAAGCCTTGAAAGAAATGCTTTATGCGGCAACCGAGGCTCTGAAACCGGGCGGCCGCCTGTCGGTCATCACTTATCATTCACTGGAGGACCGCATCGTGAAGAATGTCATGAAAACCGGCAACGCCGAGGGCAAATCCGTTCAGGACTTCTACGGCAACGTGCAGTCTCCTTTCAGACTGGTAAACAACAAGGTGATCGTTCCGACTGAGGAAGAAATCATACGCAACCCGCGTTCACGCAGTGCCAAACTAAGAATCGCTGAAAAGAAATAAAGACCGATGATTATGGAACAACAAGACGAGAAACGACAAGAAACTTCACATATCACCCTGCGAAGCATATTGGGTGGAGACATCCTGGCTCACGACTGGCTGAAGAGACAAGCCAAACTGCTTGTGCTCATCGTCATCCTGACGTTCCTGTATATCGACAACCGTTATGCCTGCCAGCAGGAGCTGATTGAGATCGACAAACTGAAGAAAGAACTGACCGACATCAAATATGATGCCCTGACCATTTCTTCTGAACTGACAGAGAAGAGCAGACAGTCGCGCATTGAAGAATTTATATCCAAGGAGGGTACTCCGCTGGAAACCGCAGCCACTCCCCCCTATCTGATTAAAGAAAAGTAAGCATGATACCTGAACAGAAAAAAGTTATGTTGCGCTATACGACTCTCGTGCTGTTCTTTGCACTGATGTTCGTATGCATTATTGTGAAAGCGGGACTCATCATGTTTGCCGAAAGACAATACTGGAAAGATGTAGCCGACCGCTTCGTCAAGGAAAATGTGGCCATCCCGCCTACCCGGGGAAACATCATCTCTGCCGATGGCAAACTGATGGCCAGCAGCCTGCCCGAATATAAAATCTACATGGACTTCAAGGCCGGAGGCTATAAGAAGGATACCATGCTGATGAACCACCTGCAGGAAATCTGCGAAGGGCTTCACCAGATATTCCCGGATAAAAGCGCCCAGGAGTTCAGACGGCACATCCTCAAGGGAAGAAAACAAAAGAGCCGCAACTATCTGCTGTATCCCAAACGCATCTCTTACATCGAATACAAGGAAGTAAAGAAACTTCCGGTATTCTGCCTCGGCAAGTATCAGAGCGGCTTCCATGAACTCAGCTTCAACCAGCGGAAGAAACCTTTCGGCTCGCTGGCCATGCGTACACTGGGAGACATGTATCCGGACATGGCACAAGGAGCCAAGAATGGTCTGGAGCTGGCGTATGACTCTCTGTTAAAAGGAGAAAACGGAATCACGCATCGCCAGAAGGTGATGAACAAATACCTGAATATCGTCGACAAGCCGGCAGTGGATGGCTATGACATCATTACGACAATCGATGTCAATATGCAGGATATTGCAGAAAAGGCTTTGGTGGATCAGCTGAAGAACCTTGAAGCACAATCCGGTGTGGCAGTCGTCATGGAAGTGGCAACCGGAGAAGTGAAAGCCAACGTGAACATGACCCGGGCCAGCGACGGGAATTATTACGAAATGAGAAACCTCGCCATCAGCAACCTGATGGAACCCGGTTCAACCTTCAAGACGGCATCCATCATGGTAGCCATGGAGGATAAATACATCACTCCTGATTATGTAGTCGATACCGGGAATGGTATTGTCAACATGCATGGCAGCAACATGAAAGACTGGAACTGGCATCATGGAGGTTACGGTCCGCTTGATGTAACTCACATTCTGGAATATTCTTCCAACGTGGGTGTTTCAACGATCATCGATAAATTTTACGGGAAAGATCCCCAGAAGTTTATTGACGGCTTGAGAAGAATGGACATTGACACTCCGCTCCACTTAGGCATTGCCGGTGAAGCCAGCCCGCGTATTCTGGGTCCCAAGGAACGTTCTTACTTTGCCCGGACCACTTTACCCTGGATGAGTATCGGATATGAAACGATGTTCCCGCCGATCTACATCCTGAACTTCTATAATGCCATTGCCAATAATGGTGTCATGGTAAAGCCTAAGTTCGTAAAAGCCATTGCACGCGACGGAGACATTGTCGAAGAGTTCGAAACAGAAGTGGTCAATCCCAAGATTTGTTCGGACACTACCCTGATGTATATCCGGGAAATTCTGAAGAAAGTGGTTTCTGAAGGTCTGGCCAAACAGGCCGGAAGCAAGCAGTTCTCCGTTTCAGGAAAAACCGGAACGGCACAGATTTCCCAAGGTAAGGCGGGATATAAAAGCGGTAAGACCAAATATCTGGTCAGCTTCTGCGGTTATTTCCCATCCGAAAATCCGAAATACAGCTGCATCGTTTCCATCGAAGGTCCTAACGGATATCCGTCCGGAGGTGTACAGGCCGGAAGCGTGTTCAGCCGCATTGCCGAACGGATCTATGCAAAGCATCTGTACAAGGATCTGGCCGAAGCCAAGGATTCTACTGCCATATTCATCCCCGACGTGAAAAACGGTGATCTGAAAGAGGCTGCCTTTATCCTGCAGCAACTGAATATCGCCAGCAACGGAAGCAGTATTCCGCAAGGGAAGAATCCGGTTTGGGGAAAGGCAACACATACTGCGAACGAGGCAGAACTGAAGAAGATGACAACAAACAAAAAGCTTGTCCCCAACGTAAAAGGCATGGGAGCTAAAGATGCCGTATACTTATTGGAGAGTTACGGGCTGAGAGTAAAACTTTCAGGTCTGGGAAAAGTCAGTGCACAAAGCATCCAGCCGGGAAGTTACATACATAAAGGACAAACCATATCATTAACACTAACAAATTGAGAATACAATGAAACTGGGAAATATACTGCAGGCCATTACTACAGGAATGGTCAAAGGCAATTTGGATAAAGAAATAAGCGGAATCCAGATGGACTCCCGTCAGATTAAAGAAGGTGACCTTTTTGTCGCCGTCAAGGGTACACAGACTGACGGACATGCTTACATCGGAAAAGCAATCGAAAAGGGTGCGACAGCCGTAGTATGTGAAACGCTGCCCGAAACCTTGTCGGAGACTGTAACCTATATACAGGTTAACGACTCGGAAGATGCGGTTGGCCGTCTGGCTACAACTTTTTATGGAGATCCGACCTCAAAGCTGGATCTGATCGGAGTAACCGGAACAAACGGAAAAACGACAATCGCCACCTTATTATATAATATGTTCCGCAAATTCGGCTACAAAGCCGGACTGATTTCCACGGTTTGCAATTACATTGACGGCGAAGCAATCCCTACAGATCACACTACCCCCGACCCCATCACACTGAATCAGCTGCTGGGACGGATGGCCGACGAAGGTTGCAAGTATGCATTTATGGAGGTAAGCTCTCATGCTGTTGCCCAAAAGCGGATCGGAGGGCTGAAATTTGCAGGAGGTATCTTCACCAATCTGACACGCGACCATCTGGACTATCACAAGACTTTTGAGAATTATCTGAAAGCAAAGAAGGCATTCTTTGACGGTCTTCCCAAAACAGCTTTTGCCCTGACAAATGCCGACGACCGCAACGGACTGGTCATGACGCAGAATACAAAAGCTAAAGTGGCAACCTATTCGCTCCGCTCACTGGCAGATTTCAAGGGTAAGGTGCTGGAAGATGGTTTCGAAGGAATGTTGCTGGATATCAACAACCGGGAAGTAAACGTCCAGTTCATCGGACGCTTTAATGCTTCTAACCTGCTGGCTGTATATGGTGCTGCATGTCTGCTGGGAAAACAACCGGAAGATGTTCTGCTCTTGCTGAGCACACTGCGTCCTGTTTCCGGACGTTTTGACTCACTCCGTTCAACGAAGGGTTATACTGCGATCGTAGATTATGCACACACTCCCGATGCCTTGACGAATGTTCTGAATACAATCCATGAAGTTCTGAACGGCAGAGGAAAAGTCATCACCGTCGTAGGAGCCGGAGGAAACCGCGACAAGGGCAAACGCCCGATCATGGCTCAGGAAGCTGTTCGCCTCAGCGACAGAGTCATCATTACTTCCGACAATCCGCGCTTTGAAGAACCGCAGGATATCATTAATGACATGCTGGCCGGCCTCAAGAGCAATGATATGAACAAGGTGCTTTCCATTACAGACCGCAAAGAGGCTATCCGCACAGCCTGCATGCTGGCTCAAGCCGGAGACGTGATCCTGGTTGCAGGAAAAGGACACGAAAACTATCAGGACATCAAAGGTGTAAAACATCATTTTGATGACAAGGAAGTTTTGAGTGAAATTTTTAAGAATGAAAACAATCAAGAATAAATCAGACCAAGATGCTATACTATTTATTCAGATACCTTGAACAATATGACTTCCCGGGAGCACGTATGTTTGGCTACGTGTCTTTCCGCTCATTAATGGCAGTCATTCTTTCTCTGCTGATTTCTGCAATCTTTGGTGAATATTTCATCAAACTGTTGAAGCGGAAGCAGATTACGGAAACACAGCGGGATGCTTCTATCGATCCGTTTAATACGAACAAGATCGGGGTTCCGACCATGGGAGGAATCATTATCATTGTTGCGATCCTGATTCCCTGCCTTCTTTTGGGAAGACTTCACAACATTTATATGCTGCTGATGCTAATCACCACTGTCTGGCTGGGTACGCTTGGCTTCCTGGATGATTATATCAAGGTATTCAAGAAAGACAAGGAAGGGCTTCACGGCAAGTTCAAAATCATTGGTCAGGTCGGACTGGGACTGATTGTCGGCCTAACGCTTTACCTCAGCCCGGATGTAGTGATTCGGGAAAATGTGGAAATCCAGCGAGACGGACATGTAGTGGATGTGATCCATAAATCACACGATGAGAAATCTACCAAGACTACGATTCCGTTCTTTAAAAACAACAATCTGGACTATGCTGATTTTGTCGGATTCATGGGAGAACATGCACAGACAGCCGGGTGGATTGTCTTTGTACTGATTACGATCTTTGTGGTAACAGCTGTTTCGAACGGCGCCAACCTGAACGATGGTATGGACGGCATGGCAGCTGGTAATTCAGCAATTATAGGAGTAACGCTCGGTATCCTGGCATATGTCTCGAGTCACATTGAATATGCAGGTTATCTGAATATCATGTATATCCCGGGAAGTGAAGAATTGGTTATCTTCATCTGTGCTTTCATCGGAGCCCTGATCGGTTTCCTGTGGTACAATGCTTTCCCGGCTCAAGTATTTATGGGTGACACCGGAAGTCTGACTATCGGCGGTATTATCGCTGTATTCGCCATTATCATCCACAAGGAACTCCTGATTCCGATCTTATGTGGCATATTTCTGGTGGAAAACCTGTCCGTCATCCTGCAGGTTAAATATTTCCAGCGGGGAAAACGGAAAGGACGTAAGCAACGCGTATTCAAACGTGCTCCGATTCACGACCATTTCCGTACGACTCTGGCCCAGTTGGATCCAAACTGCACTTATCTGATCAAGAATCCGGCAAGTGTATTCCATGAGTCAAAAATTACGGTCCGCTTTTGGATTGTAAGTATTGTGTTAGCAGCTATTACGATTATAACTTTAAAGATAAGATAAGATCATGGCAAAGAGAATTGTCATATTAGGAGCTGGTGAAAGCGGCGCGGGAGCTGCCGTACTGGCAAAGAAACAAGGCTCCGATACCTTTGTGTCAGACATGTCCCAAATCAAGGACAAGTATAAGAAGATGTTGGATGAAAGAGACATTCCATGGGAAGAAGGCCATCACACGGAAAGTCTTATCCTGAATGCCGATGAAGTTATCAAAAGTCCCGGCATTCCCAATGATGCACCTCTGATTCTGAAACTGAAAGAACAAGGTACACCCATTATCTCAGAAATTGAATTTGCCGGCCGATATACGCAGGCAAAGATGATTTGTATCACAGGCAGTAATGGCAAGACGACGACAACCTCACTGATTTATCACATCTTTAAAAAAGCAGGACTGAACGTCGGACTGGCCGGCAATATCGGACAGAGCCTTGCTTTTCAGGTGGCAGAATGCAATTATGACTATTATGTCATTGAATTAAGCAGTTTCCAGCTGGATAACATGTACAAATTCCATGCTAATATCGCCGTGCTGATGAACATTACGCCCGATCATCTGGACCGTTACGGATATCAGATGCAAAACTATGTAGATGCCAAGTTCCGCATTATCCAGAACCAGACCGATGCTGATGCATTTATCTTCTGGAATGACGACCCGGTTATCCAACGGGAATTGCACAAATACGGCATCCATGGCCATTATTATCCATTCGCTGAAAAGAGAGAAGAAGGACTGGCAGCTTTCGTGGAAGAAAACAAAGTCTATTTCACGGAACCGATAGCTTTCAATATGGAACAGGAAGAATTGGCTCTTACGGGTACACATAATCTGTTCAATTCCATGGCTGCTGGAATCTCTGCCAATATCGCAGGCATACGGAAAGAATGTATCCGTGAAGCGTTGAACGACTTCAAGGGAGTGGAGCACCGCCTGGAAAAAGTTTGCCGCGTACGAGGAGTAGAATACATCAACGACTCCAAAGCAACAAATGTCAACTCTTGCTGGTATGCCTTGCAAAGCATGAAAACTAAAACGGTTCTCATTCTGGGAGGAAAGGACAAGGGTAACGACTATAATGAAATAGCTGATCTGGTTCGGGAAAAATGTTCCGGTCTGATCTTCATGGGACTGCATAATGAGAAACTGCACGACTTCTTCGACGATTTCGGATTGCCGATTGTTGACGTACAAAGCATGAAAGATGCAGTCGATGCAGCCTACCAGATGGCTAAGAAAGGTGAAACCGTCCTGCTCAGCCCCTGCTGCGCAAGTTTCGACCTGTTCAAAAGTTACGAGGACAGAGGCGACCAGTTTAAAAAATACGTAAGAGAACTCTAATAAACCAGAGATGGACCTGTTAAAGAATTTATTCAAGGGAGATAAGGTTATTTGGATCATATTCCTTTTTCTCTGCCTGATATCCATTGTAGAAGTATTCAGTGCATCAAGTACACTGACCTACAAGAGTGGTGATCATTGGGGACCTATACGTTCCCATATGATTCTGCTCTTTATTGGGGCAATCGGTGTTTGGATTATTCATAATATCCCTTGCCGCTGGTTCAAGACATTCATTGTTGCGCTTCCGCTTTCATGGTTACTTCTCCTGGGGGTTTTATTGCTAGGAGCTTTGACCAATGGAGCCAGACGATGGATCGACCTGGGCTTTTTCCAGTTTCAGCCTTCTGAAGTTGCAAAGATGGCAACAATCATTTCCGTTGCTTTCATATTGTCCAAGACCCAGGAGGAAAACGGAATAAACAAAAAAGCCTTTAAGCTGATTTTAGGAATTACAGGCGCAACGTGTCTGCTCATCGTCACCGAGAACCTTTCAACAGCAGTACTGCTGGCAGGAAGCGTTTATCTGATGATGTTCATAGCCCGGGTTCCATTTAAACAGATGGCAATGCTGACCGGATGTGGCCTGGCTGCGATTCTTTTGGCTTTCAGTACAATCAAATATGTTCCGGCTTCTGCATGGGACACCATCAAACTTCACCGAATGGTTACCTGGCAAAGCCGACTGAACAACCATTTTGATCCTGCTGAAATCCCTGCTGCCAAGTTTGATATTGACGGAGATGCTCAGGTTGCTCATGCCAATATTGCTATCGCCACCAGTCACATTCTTGGAAAAGGACCGGGAAACAGTGTGCAGCGTGACTTCCTCTCACAGGCCTTCTCTGATTTCATCTACGCAATCATTATTGAGGAGCTCGGACTTGTAGGAGGAGCTTTTACGGCCCTGCTCTACATCGTTCTGCTGATGCGAATAGGTAAGATTGCAAGGAACTGTGACAAGCCCTATTATGCTTACCTCGTCATGGGCTTCGGCATTATCATTGCCCTGCAGGCAATGTTCAATATGATGGTAGCGGTAGGTCTGATGCCGGTAACCGGACAGCCTCTTCCTCTGATCAGTAAAGGAGGATCCTCCACTTTGGTCACATGTGTTTACATCGGCATGATTTTAAGCATCAGCCGCCATGTCTATGACCTCAAGAAACAAAAAGAAGAAGAGGAGGCCCAAAAGCAAGAAGAAGTTCAACAAGCAGCTCTTTCTCTGCTACAAAGTGCAACCTCTCTGGCAAAGCAAAATCTAAAAGAGTCAGACAGCGAAGTTTCTGAAGAAAAAATCAGTGAACGAGAAATAAAGAATGACAATAGGCTTGAAATTTAAATGAACTCTAATTCCTATTTTTCAAGTTTATTCCTAACTTTGCAGGAAATAGTTTATTTATGAAAAAAAATATACGCATAATCATCAGTGGAGGCGGAACCGGAGGTCATATATTCCCGGCAGTCTCCATAGCCAACGCCATTAAAGAACAGCATCCCGAAGCAGAAATCCTTTTCGTGGGCGCAGAAGGCCGTATGGAGATGCAACGCGTACCGGCTGCCGGTTATCAGATCATCGGATTACCTGTAGCTGGCTTCGACCGGAAACACCTGCTCAAAAATATCAGTGTACTCATTAAACTCATGAAAAGCCAGATAAAGGCCAGACGAATCATCAAAGAGTTTAAGCCAGATGCTGCAGTCGGTGTAGGCGGATATGCCAGCGGACCGACACTAAAAGTTGCAGGAAGCATGGGTATTCCAACCTTGATTCAGGAACAGAATTCCTATGCAGGAGTTACCAATAAACTATTGGCCAAAAAAGCATGCAAGATCTGTGTTGCTTACGAAGGCATGGAACGTTTCTTTGACAAGGAAAAAATTATTCTGACCGGCAATCCTGTACGACAAAACTTGCTTAACCAACAAATGTCACGGGAAGATGCCATCCGTTCTTTTAACCTCGACCCGACAAAGAAAACAGTCTTGATTGTAGGAGGAAGTTTAGGAGCACGCACCATCAACAATTGCGTACTAAACGGATTGGATCAGATCAGACAGTCTGGTGTACAGTTCATTTGGCAAACAGGAAAGTTCTATATCAATGAGGCCAAGGAAAAAGTAGGCCAGGCAGAGAACTATCCGATGCTGCACACAACAGACTTCATTACAGACATGGCTGCCGCATACAGCGCCGCAGATTTGGTCATCAGCCGGGCCGGTGCCGGATCTATTTCCGAATTCTGTCTGTTGGGAAAGCCTGTTATCTTAGTTCCATCGCCCAATGTTGCAGAAGATCATCAGACAAAGAATGCATTGGCACTGGTCGCTAAAGATGCAGCATTATATATCAAAGATGCTGAAGCATCGGAGAAACTGCTGAAAACAGCCATTGAAACGGTGCAGCAACCGGAAACTTTAAAGGAATTAAGTACAAATATAGCTAAGCTGGCTTTCAAAGACTCAGCAAATACCATTGCTGAGGAGGTATGGAAACTGGCACTTAAATATAGAGAAAATCATGAACATTAATATATTGAAAGCAGTATACTTCATCGGTGCCGGAGGTATCGGCATGAGTGCATTGGTTCGCTATTTCTTGTCTAAAGGCAAGAAAGTAGGCGGTTACGACCGTACGCCAAGCGAACTGACCGAAAAACTGATTGCTGAAGGAGCTGCCATTCATTATGAGGAAAATGTATCTGCCATTCCAGAAGACTTTCTGGATCCGGAAACAACCCTGATCGTTTATACACCTGCTATTCCTGCTACACATAAAGAATTTGTTTATTTTCAGGAAAAAGGTTTCAATATACAAAAGCGGGCACAAGTTCTCGGAATGTTGACCCGTACAGAAAGAGGATTATGCGTTGCCGGTACACATGGCAAGACCACAACTTCTACCATGGCTGCTCACCTGCTGCATCAGTCTCACATTGGATGTAATGCTCTCTTAGGAGGTATTTCCAAAAATTATGGAACGAACCTGCTCCTTTCAGACAAAAGTGACTTTGTTGTCATCGAAGCTGATGAGTTCGACCGTTCCTTTCATTGGCTCACTCCATATGCAACAGTAATTACTGCAACAGACCCCGATCATCTGGATATTTACGGTACTGAAGAAGCCTATCTGGAAAGTTTCCGCAAATATACGTCTCTGATACGTCCGGACGGTTTCCTGATCATACATAAAGGATTAGCAATGCAGCCTGACGTACAGCCCGGAGTAACAACTTACACATACTCCATAGAAGAAGGGGATTTCCATGCAACTAACATCCGTATCGGAGGAGGTGAAATCCAGTTTGATTACATTTCTCCGCTGGGAAACATCTGCGATATACAGTTGGGAGTTCCTGTGTATGTTAATATTGAGAATGGAATCGCCGCTATGGCTTTGGCACAAATAGCCGGAGCAACCGCTGAAGAGATAAAGACTGCCATGGCAAGTTTTGGAGGAGTAGACCGTCGTTTTGATTTCAAGATCAAGAACGATCATCTGGCTTTCCTGAGTGATTACGCTCATCATCCGGAAGAAATCCGGAAAAGCATTACTTCCCTCAAAGCACTTTATCCGGACCGGAAAATCACAGCAGTCTTCCAGCCTCATCTGTATACACGAACACGCGACTTTTACAAAGAGTTCGCCGAAAGTCTGTCCCTGCTCGATGAAGTGATCCTGCTGGACATCTATCCGGCACGAGAACTTCCCATACCGGGAGTTACCAGCCGGTTAATATATGACAACCTGCGTCCCGACATGGAAAAAACATTATGTACCAAAGAAGAGCTTCTTGATCTGTTGAAAAAGAAACATCTTGAAGTACTGGTTACCCTGGGAGCCGGAGATATTGACAATTTTGTACCACAAATTTATGAAATGCTGAAAGACCGATGATCAAACGAATTCTCATACTCTGTACACTGCTGCTGATTTCGGCTTACCTCGTGTTGGCCGTCACCGCTTTTAATGGCAAATCCGATAATCGGATTTGCAAGGGTATGGAATTGGTTGTCAAAGACAGTGTCAATTTCGGATTTGTAACTCCAGCTGAAGTAAAAGCTCTGTTAAAAGCCAAAAAACTGTCTCCGGAAGGAAAACCTTTGAACAGCATCAATGTTCGCAGACTGGAAGAAACACTTGACAAGCATCCGTTTATCAGCGATGCAGAGTGTTACCTGACCTCCGGAGGTAAAGTCGGCATTGAAATCTATCAGCGCATTCCTCTGATGAGAATCATGAGTGACAATGGCGACAACTATTACATCGATCAGGAAGGTAATATTATGTCAGCCCCCGGGAAGCCGGTTCATGTCGCTGTAGCTACAGGATACATAGACCGCAAGTTCGCTCAGGAAGAGCTTCACAAGCTGGGAAACTACCTTCAGGCGGATCCCTTCTGGAGTGCACAGATTGAACAGATTCATGTCACTCCCAAACTGGAACTGGAACTTGTTCCCCGTGTGGGAGACCATATACTGTTTTTAGGAAAAGCAGGAAACTATGATGAGAAGTTTAGAAAACTGCGTACATTCTACGAAGAGGCGCTGAGCCATGTAGGATGGAACAAGTACAAGCGAATCAGCATAGAATTTAATAATCAGATTATTTGTACCAAAAAAGAGAAGTAAGATATGGCAGCAACGGATTTTATAGTAGCAATCGAACTGGGATCTACAGAGATAACAGGCATTGCAGGCAAGAAGAACGCGGACGGAAGTATCCGAATCCTGGCATACGCCTCCGAACGTTCATCAGATTGCATCAAGAAAGGCGCAATCTACAATTTGGATAAAACAACACAATGCTTGACTTCAGTCATCAAGGAACTGGAGGAGACGCTGCATGCCCCCATCCGGAAAGTATACGTAGGTATCGGAGGGTTGTCTGTCAGAAGCATACGCAATACAGAATCCAAGCAACTGGGAGAAGACACGAAAATCTCACAGGCACTGATTGATTCCATCATGCAAAGCAACCGGGAAATCCCTTTGATCGACCGGGAAATTCTGGCCGTAGAGCCACAGGAATATAAAGTAGGAAACAATTTGCTCACCGAACCGGTAGGTGTTCCCGCTGATTATATCGAAGGACATTTCCTGAACATCATTGCCCGCCATTCCCTCAAAAGCAATATCAAGCAATGCTTCAAACAGACCGGTTATGAAGTCGCCGATTACTTCCTTTCTCCTTTGGTTACAGCCAACGTGGTTCTAAGCGACAGTGAACGCCGTTCCGGATGTGCACTCATTGACTTCGGAGCCAATACAACAACGGTTTCTGTTTATAAGAACAACATACTGCGTCATCTGGCGGTAATCCCGTTGGGTAGCGAAAATATCACACAGGATATCTGCAGCATGCATTTCGAAGAAGAAGAAGGCGAACAGCTGAAACTGCGCTTCGGAAGTGCTTACACAGAACTTTCCGACAACGACGAGGAAACAAACCGCAGTTATAACCTGGACGGTCGTTGCACCATCCCGGCACGCCAGCTGGAAGATATCGTGGAAGCCCGCGTTAATGAAATTATCACCAACGTATGGAATCAGATCATGGTTTCCGGCTATGGAGACAAACTGTTGGGCGGAGTTGTCTTCACCGGAGGTATGACTAACCTGCCGAATCTGGACAAGGCTTTCACTCACATCACAAAGATCGAAAAGATCCGTATTGCAAAATCTTCCGAAATCAGCCTCGAAGGAGATATCGAACTGCCACAGGATGGTACTCAGAACACACTGATCGGAATCCTGGCATCTGGAAAAGAAAACTGCTGCCGCATTGATCCGAGAAAGGGTGTTCAGCTGAGCTTCACCGAAGATCTCCAGCAAAAGGAAGCAGAAGCCAAGCGGAAAGAAGAAGAACGCAAGCTCAAGGAAGAAGAAGAAAGACGTCAGGCGGAAGAAGCTGAACGCAGACACCGCATAGAAGAAGAAAAGAAACGTCAGGAAGAAGAACGGGCCATGAAGCGTCAGAAGGAATATGAATCCTATATGGAACGGGCCCAAAGCCTGCTGGGAAAAAAGAACTATAAGGCAGCTCTTCAGGAAATTGAACATGCAAGAGCCATGAATCTCCCTGAAAAGGCTGAAGAAATCAATGTGCTGGAAGACGAAATCAAGGCACAAAAGAAAAAGAACAGCTGGTTTAGCAACCTGACTGAAAAAATAACCAAGATGTCAGACGACATCATGAAAGATTGAGAAAAGAAAACAGAGTATTCACCGTATAAATAAAGAGGAAGAATTATGTCTGATGAACTTATGCCCTTCACTTTCCCGGAAAGTGGCACATCGAGCATCATTAAAGTGATCGGTGTAGGCGGTGGCGGCGGTAATGCTGTCAACCACATGTATAGAGAAGGTATCCACGACGTTACGTTCGTGGTCTGCAATACAGACAATCAGGCGCTCGAAGAGTCGCCTGTCCCCCAGAAAATCCAGCTCGGAAGCGAAGGCCTCGGTGCCGGTAACCGTCCGGAACGTGCGCGTGCTGCTGCCGAAGAGAGTCTGGAAGATGTAAAGGAAATGCTGAACGACGGCTGCCGGATGGCTTTTATCACAGCCGGAATGGGTGGAGGTACCGGAACCGGTGCTGCACCGATTATTGCCAAGACTGCCAAGGAAATGAACATCCTGACAGTAGGTATTGTTACAATCCCCTTCGTATTCGAAGGCAACAAAAAGATCGACCAGGCTCTGGACGGCGTGGAAGAGATGAGCAAACATGTTGATGCCTTGCTGGTGATCAACAACGAACGCCTGCGCGACGTTTATTCCGATATCAGCGTAATGAATGCATTCGGTAAAGCCGATGACACACTCTCCATCGCAGCCAAGAGCATTGCTGAAATCATTACCTTGCGCGGTACGATCAACCTTGACTTCAACGACGTCAAGACCGTTCTGAAAGACGGAGGCGTCGCCATTATGAGTACAGGCTTCGGAGAAGGAGAAGGCCGTGTAACACAGGCCATCACAGATGCTCTTCACTCTCCGCTGCTGAACAACAACGATATTTTCAATTCGAAGAAAGTGCTGTTCGTCATCACCTATAGCCCCAGCAGCGAACTGATGATGGGTGAAATGGATGAAATCCACGAATTCATGAGCCGCTTCGGTAAAGACGTGGAAACCAAATGGGGTCTTTACATTGACGACACGCTGAACGACAAAGTGAAGTTCACAATTCTGGCCACCGGTTTCGGCATCAAAGACGTACCGGGAATGGACAGCGTATTGGAAAAGCACTCTCAGGAAGAACAGAAACGCCTGGAAGAGCTGGAAGAAGAAGAACAGAAAAAAGAAGAACGCCGCGGTGACTATTACGGAAAGAGCATTCTGAAGAACAGCAACCGGAAACGCCGTCACAATCTGTATGTCTTCACACAGGAAGACCTGGACAATGACGATATCATCAGTATGGTAGAAACCACACCGACATACAAGCGTACAAAGGCTGTTCTGGAAGCCATCCAGTCAAAAGCTACGGCAGAAGACAAGATGACTCAGAAACTGGAAAGCAATGAGTCAGGAAGTATGACCATTACTTTCTAAACTATTCGGATTCAACAACTAATGTAATTATAAGAACTATGGATTTATTTGATCAGATCAGCAACGATATCAAAGAGGCCATGAAGGCCAAAGACAAAGTAAAACTGGAAACCCTGCGCAATGTCAAGAAGTTCTTTCTGGAAGCAAAGACAGCACCGGGAGCCAACGATACTCTGACCGATGACGCTGCATTGAAAATCATGCAGAAACTTGTCAAACAAGGAAAAGATTCTGCTGCCGTATACGAACAGCAGGGACGTGCAGACCTGGCTGAAGCCGAACTGGCTCAGGTAAAAGTAATCGAAGCTTACCTGCCCAAACAGCTTTCGGCTGAGGAACTGGAAGCCCGTCTGAAAGAAATCATTGCCCGCACCGGAGCAACTTCCGGCAAAGACATGGGTAAAGTCATGGGCGTAGCTTCCAAAGAACTCGCCGGACTGGCTGAAGGACGCGCAATCTCTGCCAAAGTAAAAGAACTGCTGGGATAAGGATTCCTGAAAGATATTTTTATTAACCCTCCAGGGAAAGCCTGTTTGTAGTGCTCTTGTCAAAAGAGACAACTATAAACAGGCTTTTTTGATATTTTCCTGTTCTCATACTTGTCAATCCGCAAGGATTCATTACATTTGTCTGCAAAACTCCGGATTCCAGACGAAATATGTTAACCCGAAGAGATCCGAAAAACCAAAAAACTCAATTAATAAATCTTTTTATGGACAAACCTTTTTTAGAAACACGTCAAGTGGTAAAGCGATACGCCAGCCACACTGCACTGAACGGAGTCAGCATTCAGGTACCTGAAGGTAAGGTGTTCGGACTACTGGGCCCCAACGGAGCAGGCAAAACTACCTTGATCCGCATCATTAACTGTATCACGGCTCCCGATTCCGGAGAAGTATACTTCAACGGTCACCTTTCACGGCCGGAAGATATCTTCCACATCGGATACCTGCCCGAAGAACGGGGACTGTACAAGAAAATGAAAGTAGGCGATCAGGCCATTTACCTGGCCCAGCTGAAAGGACTGAGCCGCAGCGAAGCGACTGCCCGCCTGAAGAAATGGTTCGAAAAGTTTGAAATCACCCCATGGTGGAACAAAAAACTGGAAGAACTGTCCAAAGGTATGCAACAGAAAGTACAGTTTATCATTACCGTGCTCCACAAACCCCAGCTGCTGATCTTCGACGAACCTTTCTCCGGATTCGATCCGGTCAATGCTGAATTGCTGAAACGGGAAATTCTGGAACTGAAAAATCAGGGACACACCATCATCTTCTCTACCCACAACATGGCTTCCGTGGAAGAAATCTGTGACAACATTGCACTGATCAACCATTCGGAAGTTGTGCTTCAAGGTAACGTCAACGAAGTACGAAGCCGCTTCAAGTCGGATACATACACCCTGTCTGTACGTGCAGACCATCCCCTGAAAGACACCGCGCTCTTCCAGGCTACTCTGACACAAGCATCCGGTAACGAAAGCCATTACACGCTGCGTAAGTTACAGGAAGTTTCCAACTCCGATCTCCTGTCGGAAGTGGGACAGCAGGCCGAAATCCTCTCCTTCTCCGAATGCCTGCCTTCCATGAACGAGATCTTCATCCGTACGGTAGAAGGTAAAAAATAACTTAAACCATCAGCAAACATGAACAAGACATTTATCATCATACAGCGCGAGTTCATGAACCGCGCCAGTAAAAAGTCATTCATCCTACTGACCATCCTCATGCCCTTCATCTTTGCAGCTACCGTTCTGCTTCCGGTCATGCTGGCCATGGTGAAAAGCGACGAAGCCAAGGAAGTGGTAGTCGTTGATCAGACAGGAAAATATCTTTCCCAGTTCCAGGACAACGAATCCTATCATTTTGTACCGGGCAGTGAAATGAAAGAAGAATACCGCACCGACACATCCGGCGTCAGTGCCGTTGTGATGATTACCGACGATCTGATCAAAGATCCGTCAGCAGCCGTCATTTATTCACGCAAGGAAATCCCCAACAGTCTGTCGCGCATCGTAAACGAAGCTTTGAATACCCAGATCCGCCACGACAAACTGATCCACTACAACATTCCGCAATTGCAGGACATTATGAAGGATTTCGACCAGACCTATTCCATCCGTACCGTCAAATGGAGTGAGGACGGAAGCGTACAGGAATCCAACTCCGGCCTGGCAACCGCATCGGGCATGGTTCTGACTATCCTGATCTACATCTTTGTACTCAGCTACGGAGGAATGGTCATGCAGAGTGTCATGGAAGAAAAGACCAACCGCATCGTAGAGCTGATGGTTTCATCCGTCAAGCCCTTCCAGCTGATGATCGGTAAGATTATCGGTATCGGTCTGGTGGGAATCGTCCAGCTTTGTATCTGGGGAATCATGCTGACGGCCATACTGGCTGTTGCCGGAAGTATGCTCGGCATAGCCGCCCTTCAGTCACCCGACACCGCACAGATGATGGCCATGGAAGCTCCCACAAGCGATGCCGCTTCACTGGTAGCTGCCCTTCACAACCTGAATCTGGCAAAGATGGGAACGCTCTTTGTACTCAACTTTGTGGGAGGCTATCTGATCTATGCCTCCATCTTTGCTGCCATCGGTGCCTCCATCAATGAGCAGGAAGACTCACAGCAGTTCATCATGCCCATCACGCTGCTGATGATATTTGCACTCTATGCTGCCATTGCCAGCGGTGACAATCCCGACGGCCCCCTGGCACAATGGTGTTCCATGATTCCCTTCACCTCGCCCATCGTCATGATGGTACGCGTCCCCTTCGACGCACCGATGTGGGAAATCCTTCTTTCACTCGTCATCCTTTACGGTACAGCACTCGGCATGATCTGGATTGCCGGAAAAATCTACCGCATCGGCATCCTGATGTACGGCAAGAAACCGTCACTGAAAGAAATGATGAAATGGATCACCTATAAATAAAACGGTTATACGAAAAGCTCCTGAAGAACAGGAAGAGACTTCAATTCGGGAAAATCCGGCAGATGAAGCCGGTAATATTCATTGATGATCTCCAGGCAACGGTTACGTTCTCTCCGGCTCATGGCAAACAAATGCATGGTTTCATAATTCATACGCATCAGCAGACTGATATGTGAAGCCTCCTGCGGACCGACATACATGCTATGCCGGGGAGACTCCGCTACAAAACAAGCATTCAGCAGGTCAAAGCAGTCCCCTTCGGCATATCCTTCCACATTGGGATACAGTCCGAGAAAACGGGACAGACGCATCAGAAAGACCAGATGGAAATTGGCAAAGTTCGTATCACAGGCATCCAGCCAAAGAACAGAATGAACCAGATAAGCAAAAAGCGGAGCATTTTCGGCCTCTTCCTTCAGGGCACGATACAGAAACTCTGCCAGGAAAAGGGCAATCGCCGACTTATAAGGATCATAAGGCAACGACTGAAAGGGCTGCCAGGATTTCGCTTCCCGTATGGGGTGAAGTCCGGAACGCGGACGGATATCCGCTTCAAACTCTACAAGCGACAGGGGTTGAAACAACAACCCGTTGACAGCCGACTTCCGCGAACGCGATGCCGGGATGAGGAAAGACATCCGTCCTCCCTGCTCCGTATAAATATGGACAATATTCGACTTGTCACTATATTTCACGGTATGCAAAACGATTCCTTTTGACTTGCGCAACATACTGCCTGCAAAGATAACCGAATAAAAAGGCATTCCGGATGCATTTAAGCAGAAAAATGCGAAAAAAAACAGCAAATGTTTTGGTAGAATGAAAAATCTTCCTACCTTTGCATCCGCAAACGAGAGATACAGTCCTCGAAAGCCAGTCAGGAAAATCGCCTGAAATCAAGGAAGGCCCGTTCGTCTATCGGTTAGGACGCAAGATTTTCATTCTTGAAAGGGGGGTTCGATTCCCCCACGGGCTACATAATAAACAAAATCACGAACAATATTAAAGATTAGTCGAGATGGCAAATCACAAATCATCTATCAAAAGAATCAGACAGGAAGAAAAAAGAAGACTTCACAACAGATATTATGCCAAGACAATGCGTAACGCTGTGAAGAAGCTTCGTACAACTACTGACAAAGCAGAAGCTGTAGCTTTGTTGCCGAACGTACAGAAAATGCTGGATAAGTTGGCAAAACGCAACATCATCCACAAGAACAAAGCTGCAAACCTGAAGTCTAAACTGGCTGCACACATCAGCAAACTGGCTTAAGGAATTGCTTAGCGTAATCGAGTAGGAGGTAAACATTAATCATAGGTGTTTATCT
>ULXR01014775.1_pt1 | contig 23306 bp, 17 predicted proteins | sample 1961511 | NCBI WGS metagenome assembly ULXR01 (sample SAMEA4835844, study PRJEB28245) | human gut metagenome | biome: gut microbiome; material: fecal sample | place: Denmark | collected 2008 | reverse complement strand
TCTTGAGCTGCTTAGCCGGTTGCAGCAGTTCGGCCTTGATGGTTTGCTTTTTGCTTTTCTTTTTGCGTTGTGCGGTGGCGGGAGCGCAAACGGCTACTGCCAGGGCAATGGTAAGGAGTGATTTGAATTGCATAGTTTTTGTTGAAAAAGAAAAAAAGAACCGCGCGACGCTCGTTCGTGTCGCACGGTTCTGCTTTATTTGCTGAAAAAAAATTCGGCGAATGAATTACTTAATGTCTACGAGCGTAATTTTGAAAATCAGAGCCGAGAACGGAGGAATGGGACCAGAACCCGCTTCGCCGTAGCCCAGTTCGTAGGGGATGTAGAGTTCCCAGGTAGCGCCGACAGGCATTTGCGGAAGTGCTTTTTTCCAACCTTCGATGGTGCGGGCCAGAGGCATCGTAACGGTGCCGTTGGCCTGACGTTCAGAGGTGTCGAACACATTGCCGGTGGGGAGTTTACCTTCGTACTTCACGGTGATGCTGTCGTTGACGGTGCAGCGCTTGTCGCCCGAACCGGGAGTGAGCACCTTGTAGTAAATACCGTCGGTGAGTTCCTTTACACCGGCTTCCTTAGCCTTGGCAGCCATGAATTCGGCGCTTTCCTTCTTTTGCTTGCCGAACATGTATTCCATGATGTGCTTGTTGGCCGATTCACGGTCGAGGGGCTTGCCTGAATCGTTCTTCAATACCACTTTGTCGGTAGCGAAGTTGGTGAAACCAGCGATGAAGTTTTTGAGGCTAATCTTCTTGGTAGAGTCGCCCTGGAACACCTGCTGCTCAATCATGGGCAACTGCATCTTGGTTTGCATACCGGCCTGTACACCCATGTAGTAAGCCATTTTCTTCTTGTCGTCGCCCGACTTCATACCGGCTATGTAGCCCTTGATGAACTCATCGACATAAGCCGAGTCGCTGCCCTGCTGTGCGAGCATGGCTTCGAAATTGCTGCGTTCGGCCGACATAACAATACCCATTTCGTAGCTCAGGGTATCAACTTCGGTTTGAAGGTGAGCCTTGGGCGCACCATCGTTGCACGCGCTGAAAAGCGCAGTTGCGGCAACGAACGTTGCCATCACGATTTTTTTCATTGATATAGTTTGTGTTTGTTGTTAGGCAATATCAGTTGACCACTTATTTTACCACTTCGATGAGTTCAACGTCGAACACCAATGCAGCGTAGGGAGGAATAGCCTGTCCGGCACCGCGTTCGCCGTAAGCGAGGTGGTAAGGAATGAAGAAGCGATACTTGGCACCTTCGTTCATGAGCTGCACACCTTCAGTCCATCCGGCAATTACACCGTTGAGAGGGAATACGGCGGGTTCACCACGCTTGTACGATGAATCGAAAATGGTACCGTTGGGCAGCGTGCCTTCGTAGTGACACTTTACGCGGTCGGTAGCAAGGGGCTTGGCACCATTGCCTTCCTTGATAACCGTGTACTGCAATCCGCTGGGAAGTACCGTCACGCCTTCCTTCTTGGCGTTTTCAGCGAGGAAGCGTTCGCCGTCTTCGCGAACAGCTTTGCCCATTTCTTCCTGTTGCTTCTGGAGGAAAGTGTTTACAATCTGCTGTGCCTCGGCATCGTCGATTTTCGTGGTGTTGCCGGCCAGTACATCACTGACAGCAGCTGCAAAATCAGCAGCGTTGATTTCATTAACCGACATGTTCTTCAAGTTATGGCCGATTACCATACCGAGCGCGTAGCTAAGCTTTTCCATAATGGGGAGAATGTTATTTTTTAGTGATAATAATTCAAGTAGTAGCATGAAAAGGAGCGCGTCGGGGCTTGTGCGCCGGCAAATGCGGCAAACAGGGGCAAACCGACAGAAAACAGTTTGGTAGCCAACGGCTCATTTTCCGAATGGCAAAAATACAATTATTTTTTCAGTAACCAGTGGTTGCTATTCATATAGTTCACTTTTCATCATGAATTTGTAACAAAGTAATCGCGTTGGTTTCGCTTTTTTGTGAATCAATTTGACATTCAGGATGTTGCGCTGAATTTTTTAAAAATAAGGTTCGCACATTTCGGGGTAAAAAACTTTGGCTATTCAGAAAGGATTCTTTATTTTCGCCTTTGCTAACTTCTTACACTAATACTAACCATGGAAATGTTTAATCATGCGGCGGAGTTTATCGCTTCGCCCACAGGGCAGATTGTAGTGGTCGTTGCCACTTTTGCCCTAACCATTATGGCTTTCATAGCCGACAAAGTGCGTTCAGACATCGTGGCGCTGTGTTCGCTTGCGTTGCTGTTAGTAACTAACGTGTTGACCCCGGGCGAGGCTTTGGCGGGATTTTCCAATTCAGCCGTAGTCATGATGATTGGCCTATTTATCGTGGGCGGAGCTGTGTTCCAAACCGGTTTGGCCAAAATCATTTCGGGACGTTTGCTGAAACTGGCCGGTACGAGCGAAAAGAAACTTTTCTTTCTGGTGATGCTCGTCACGGCTACGGTAGCTGCCTTTGTGAGCAACACAGGAACAGTGGCACTGCTGCTCCCCATTGTGCTGGCCATGGCCAAGACGGCCGGAACCAGCCCGAGCAAACTCATGATGCCGCTGGCCTTTGCCAGTTCGATGGGTGGTATATTTACGCTCATCGGTACGCCGCCCAACCTGATTGTCGATGGTTATTTGCGCGATAACGGACGCGAAGGTTTTGGCTTTTTCGACTTTTTCCCCATCGGCCTTATCTGTATGGCCGTAGGGCTGTTGCTGCTTTATCCGCTCTGCCGCTTTTTCTTGAACAAAAAGGAAAAAGACCAGGTGGAACAAGGCAATGACCAGTCGCTGGCCACGCTGCTGCATGATTATCACATCAACGACCTCGTGTTCCGTCTGCAAGCCATCGAAGGCACTTCGCTGCTCGAAGGACGCACCGTAGGCGAACTCGATATTCGCCGAAACTATGGGGTTACGATTCTTGAAGTGCGACGCGCCAACCGTTCCATGTTCAGCACCAGCATTCAGGAAACAGTGACCATCGAAACCATGTTTCAGGCAGGAGATACGCTCTATGTGTTGGGCGAACGAGAAAAAGTGAATAAATTTGCAGCCGATAATCACCTTTCGGTGTTCGAAGACGAAGAACGCGAAGGCAGAGGCAAACTCGATTTTTACGAAGTAGGTCTGGCCGAAGTGCTCATTTCGCCCGATTCGGCACTCATTAACCGCCCGCTCATCAAGGCCAATTTCAAGGAACGCTTTGGCGTGAACATCCTGGCCATCAAGCGTCAGGGCAAGTATATGTTCGACAACGTGCTGGAGTCAAACGTCAAGAATGGCGATATGATTCTGGTGCATGGCGCATGGAAAGGCATTGAAAGCATGGCCAAGAAGAACCGCGAATGGATTGTCATCGGTTCGCCCAGCGAAGATGCCGAAAGCGTGGCACTCGACCACAAAGCCCCTCTGGCTGCCGGAATCATGGTGGCCATGGTGTTCTTTATGGTATTTGCCGACCAAATCGGCGTTAAGCCCGTAGCCACGGTGATTATCGCCGGATTGCTCATGGTGCTGACGCGCTGCGTGCGCAGTGTAGACGCTGCCTACAAAATGATAGGCTGGGAAAGTATTGTGCTGATTGCCGCCATGATGCCCATGTCGACTGCCTTGTCGAAAACGGGTATTTCTGCATGGATTGCCACTACGCTCGTTGAAAACCTTCGCGACTTTGGTCCCATTGCCGCAATGGCAGGTGTGTATATCGTAACCTCGTCGCTGTCGACGTTTATCAGCAACTCTGCCACAGCCATTCTGGTTGCTCCGATAGCTTGGGCAGCAGCCGAGCAGCTTGGCGTTTCGCCCACGCCGTTCATGATGACAGCCGCCGTGGCTGCCAGTGCCTGCTTTGCCACACCGATTTGTACGCCGCCGAATGCCATGGTAATGAATGCCGGACATTATAACTTTATGGACTACGTAAAGGTTGGTTTGCCCTTGCAAATCATCATGGGTATTGTAGCCATTACGACCATTCCCATTTTCTTCCCCTTCTGACAAGCAGACTGAGGAAGCTGAATAATCCTTTCCCCTTCTGCCACACAGAAAGAGGAAATCCGAAAACCCAAACGCGGGTGCGTAACGCTGATGCGTTGGCGCACCTGCGTTATCTACGATTTTAATAGTTCACTTAATCACTCAATTACTAATTTACAACACATCATGTTTATGAAAAGAATCATGACGTTCTGCGTGTCACTGCTCATGGCATTAGGCATTGCACAGGCTCAATCGTTCGACTTTGGTATTGTAGCCGGTATGAACCTTACGAAACTCCAGTTTAGCGGTAACGACCGTGACGGCGGTTCGGCCCACCGTTTGAACTCCGACGCCAAATGCGGCTGGTACGTAGGTCCGAAAATGAACTTCAGCACCGTGATTGGCCTGGGCGTTGACGCAGCCCTTCAATACTCTGAGCGCGACTTAGACATCGAAGGCGAGTCTACGAAGTACCGCACCATCGAAATTCCCATCAACCTGCGCTACAACATCGGTCTGGGCAAAACTGCCGGCATCTACATCGCAACCGGTCCGCAGTTTGGCTTTGCCCTGCAGAACATGCGTTGGAACAACCTCGGTTCGGGTGCCAACTTCGATCGCAGCAACATGAACACCACATGGAACATCGGTGCCGGCGTACGTTTGCTCCGTCACCTCGAAATCGGTGTAGGCTACAACTTTGCCTTGAGCCGCACGGGTAAAAACATCTTCGAAAACTTTGGTGGCGAAGCCGGTCAATCCAACGACTACGAGCTGCGTTACCGCGCCAACAGCTTCCAGGTGCAAGTAGCTTATATGTTCTAAAAAATATTAGGGAACATCTACTTGAACATAACCGGGAAACATTTGCTTGGGAAACGTCTACTTGAGGAATGTGTTCATCGCAGCAGCCCTTCCAACCGTAGCGTCCAAGCCCCTTACGCTGAACCAAACCGCTGCATCGGGGCTACACCGCAGGTGAAGCATCCGGTGCAGCTTAATTACATAAACCTTATGCTCAGATTAAATTGTTTTTTCCAAGCCAAGGAAGGTCGCTACGAGGAAGCCCTCGATGCAGCTTTGGCTTTGGTAGCCGCTTCGCAAAAGGAAGAAGGCTGTGTTTCGTACGACGTGTTTGAAAGCGGCACCCGCGCCGACGTGTTCATGATTTGCGAAACATGGGCAAGCCAGGAAGCCCTCGATGCCCACAAGCAAACCGCACATTTCATCCAGTATGTAGCCCAGCTCGAAGAATGCGGCGCATTGAAACTCGAACAGTTCGATTTCCCCGCTAAATAATGCTGTAAACTTTCACTAAAAAACCTCCGGCGCTTCGTATCAGCGAAGTGACGGAGGTTTTTTGTGTGAGATAAAATATTTTCACGAGGTGAAAAACATGCATAAATGCTTTTTCGAATGCCTTTTTGGGGCGCATTGAATGCCTTTCCCGGGCGCATCAATGCAACTAAGACATCAATACAGATGATACAACTTGCACAATCAGAGTAAGCGCAAAGCCTGCGGCAGCTGCATAAAGATAGCCTCGGGCATCGAACATAGGGCTTCGTTTCACAAAATACAAAATGATGCCGACAATCGGTATGAAGAATGAGACAACCAGCCCCATGCAACCCGCTGAATCCTTTTGCATTTCCGGGTTCTGATAATTGCTGTTCATGTTATTCATTTCGTCTGACATAGTAGTAATAAATTAAGATTAGTAAATAAAATTATCGGATGCAAATTTATTACTTTTTTCTTGTAATGCGTATCAATCGTCGTTTTTTTTAACGCATAACATTCTTTTGTCTAAAATCAGCCCAAAATGCTTTCTTTGTGATTGTTCTAATACTCAAACGTGCTGCCACCCAAAAATTCGCGAAGCAGCGAAGTTGGCGGAAGGCCACGCGTTGAAATCGGTTTGAGATAAGTCAGGAATTTGCGCAAGCGGTAAGCCTCGGAATATTCGGCCGACTTTTCAGGCACCTGTTCCAGCAAAGGCAACGCCTGTTCGCGCAAGGCAGCCAGTTCAAAGAGCAAAGCCGTGTTCACCATTTCGTCAGCCTGTTCCTGGAATGGGAAAATCCACCGTTCCTCGCCCCTTCGCACCGACGGCCATTGGCGAATCGTTTCCTGCGCCGAACGCGCCCGATATTTGTGGTCGCGCACAATGCGGCGCAGCAAGCGGTTGTCGGTAGTTGGAATGTAGTTATGGTCGTCGAGCATGATGGTCGTCAGTGCCGAAGCATAAATTTTAAACTTATGCTTATCGGGCACCCCCTCCGTCAGTTTCGGGTTCAGCGCGTGAATACCCTCCAGAATCAGAATATCGTTCGGAGCCAGTTTCAGTTTTCGTCCGCTTGGTTCCCGTTTTCCCGTTTCGAAGTTAAAGCGTGGCGGTTCCACCTCCTCGCCCTGCACCATGGCATTGAGTTGCGCGGTCAGCAAGTCAATGTTCATGGCATCGATATGTTCAAAGTCGTATTCCCCGTTTTCGTCGCGCGGCGTATGTTCGCGGTCCACGAAGTAATCGTCTGTCGAAATAGGCACCGGTTTCAGTCCGCAAGCAATCAGCTGCACGCTCAAGCGTTTCGAAAACGTCGTCTTACCGCTCGACGAAGGTCCCGCAATCAGAATCACCTTATAGTCCGGGTTAGCCGCGATGCGGTCAGCCAGTCGCGAAATTTTCTTCTCCTGCAGCGCCTCGCTCACGTTCACCAGCTGGTTCGTGAAGCCCAAGTCGCACGCATGGTTAAACTCGCCAATCGTCGTAACCCCCAGAATTTCGTTCCAGCGGTGCTGTTCGCGAAACACCTCAAACATCTTCGGCTGATCAATCATCGGCTTCAGTTCATTCGGGTTTTTCGGGTCAGGAATGCGCAGCAGCAGTCCGTCGCCGTAGCTCACCAAGTCAAACAAGTAAAGTTGCGACGTCTGAATCAGCAGCGAACCATAGAAGTAGTCCGCCACGTTGTCGAGCGTGTAGTACGTGGTGTAAAGCGAGCCCAAACCCTCAAGCAGCTGCGCCTTACTTTCCAAGCCGTCGGTACGGAAGCGCGCAATAGCCTCCTCCGTCGGGCAAGTGATGCGGTGAAACGGCAAGTCAGCCTTCACGATTTCCTGCATACGCGTTTTCAGACGCTCCACCACATCGGGCGTCACGCCCCCTTCAATGTCGAGGTGACAGTAGTAACCGTTCGACACCGGCGTATCGATGCGCAGCGGCGTTCGGCTGCCATACAAATCGTACACCGCCTTGTACAGCACAAAGAACAGCGAGCGCGTGTACGTGCGCAGTCCCGAAGGCGAAGTAATGTCAAGAAACTCCACATCTTTGTCGTTGAAAAACATGAAGTGCAATCCCTCCACCTTATTGTTCACCTTAGCACTCGTTGCGCCATGCGGCATATTAAGGTCCAGCATTTCGTACACCTCTTCGAGGGTGAAACCGATGGGCACGCGGTGTGAGCGTCCCGTATTTTTACACCGGATAGTGATGTTTTTACTCATGGTTTGAAATAAAAATGTTAGTTATGTAAAAAATTGCCTCGGCAGGGCAGCCGCAAAGCCGCTTCCCTTGGCGCAGCCACAGCCCAACAGCATGTACATGGCACACACCGTCCAGCCGGCTACAACAAAGTTACACAATCCACCTCAAGTAAGCCCACTTTCAGGTGTGAATTAACCTTACACCCAGGCAACTTCCACCAAAAATGCCGACTTTTGGCACTATTCGCCCCAAATAACTTGAGTTTCAGTTTGTTACATCGAAATAACTTTGTAATTTTGCACCCGCTATGCCGCCCGAAGGTTGGGTTTGTCGAACCTTTAGGGTTTGCAGTATAGTTTTTCATTCATTTTTTCCAAATTCATACACAATGTATTTAGATTCTGCAAAGAAGCAAGAGATCTTTGGTAAGTACGGACAGTCTAACTCGGATACCGGTTCAGTAGAAAGCCAGGTAGCTTTGTTTTCTTACCGTATTGCCCACTTGACGGAGCACATGAAGGCTAACCGTAAAGATCATACGACTGAACGCTCACTCGTTAAGATGGTAGGTAAGCGCCGCGCGCTCCTCAACTACCTGAAGAACAAGGACATCACGCGTTATCGTGCACTTGTTAAGGCTCTCGGTCTGCGTAAGTAATCCGCGCTCTCGCAACGTGAGTGCTTAATAACAGAAGCCTCAAACAAAACAGCCACCGCTGCACCCTGCCAAAGGAAACAGCGGTGGCTTTTTTTTTTGAGATAAATCTCCCATTCAAATCTTCGTCAGAAAAGTTTAGACTACTTCTTTGCCCATAGCCCCAACAGCCCAAACAGCGCAGGGTGTGAATCCGCCAAACGTATTTTCTCGTTGACCGGTTCACACCCTGCGCTGTTTGCCACATTCTCCCTTAGCAGCCCAATGAAATATTTTCGGCCGCCACCTTTTCGTGCATGAAGAGCATAGCCGTTTCGTTAAACTTCTCCGCACTTTCCGTTGTCAGGTATCGGCATTCGCCCTGACGGCTCAGCCTACACTCCATTTCCGGATGTCGCGTCAAGTAATCGCGCAGCGAAGCCGCCACATATTCGCCCTGCGGCACCAGTCGCACCCCCGGCGGCGTGTATTTCAGAATTTTGTTCATCAGCAGCGGATAATGCGTGCAGCCCAAAATCAGCGTATCGATGGCCGGGTCGAGCCGCAAAATGCCCTCGATGCGCTTTTTCACAAAGTAGTCAGCCCCCGGCGAATCGAACTCAAAGTTCTCAACCAGCGGCACCCACATCGGGCAAGCCTGCCCCGTCACCTCAATGTCGGGCCAGAGTTTACGAATTTCCATGGTGTACGACCCCGAATTGATAGTACCCGCCGTAGCCAGCACGCCCACATGGCGCGACTGCGTCAGCGACCCGATAGCCTCGACCGTAGGGCGGATAACGCCCAACACACGGCGCGTAGCATCGATGCGCGCCAAATCGTTCTGCTGAATGGTACGCAAAGCCTTGGCCGAAGCCGTGTTACACGCCAATATCACCAAGCGGCAACCCTGTGCAAACAGCTCCTCCACCGCCTGAAGCGTGTAGCGGTAAATCACCTCGAACGAATGCGAACCATACGGCGCGCGCGCATTGTCGCCCAAATACAAGTAATCGTATTGCGGAAGCATTTGGCGCATTTGGCGCAGAATGGTGAGTCCGCCGTAGCCGGAGTCGAACACCCCGATAGGACATTTTTCCATGATAACGCAAGTTTAGGGTTCAACAACGATCACCGGGTCAGCCTCAATCACCGGTTCCGTCGCAGTTTGCGGCGAATCAGATTTTGCAGGCTTAGTTTCAGATTTAGCCTCCTTTGTCGCCTTAGTCGTGCTGGCAGGCGCCGCAGTCGAGCGTTTTGTCACTCCCGTTGCCGGCACCGGTTGCACCACCCCCGTCAGTTTAGCCCGCACAAAGGGCGTAGCATCCTCCGCCACTTCGGGGTGAATGAAAGGATAGGCCCGCTGTGCCGTGTTCAGTATGTATTCGTAGCCATGTTCCAGTCCCACCGCACGGATAGCCGCGTTCAGAATCGTGTGAACCGGCCGCAGCAAATCGCGTTCGGCGCAAGCCAGCAGCGAATCGGCCGAGCGGCGAAAAGCAAGTCCCCTTTCCATGGCATCCTGCAAGTCGCGCTGACGTTTCAGCAAAATGTTTTGAGGAAAGTCCTTCTGTCCCTGCAGAAAGTCGGCAAATAGGCGTTTAAATTCTTTTTCGTTGTACACCGCCTCCTGTTCATACTTTTTGCGCAGTTCTGCCAGGTCGCGCTGGGCAGTCGCATATTCGGGCATGGCGTAGAGCAGCGAATCGTAGTTAAGGTATCCATATTTCACAGCCGATTGTGCCTGTGCACCAAGGGCTGTGAGGCAAAGCATGAAGCAGCAAATAAGTAAGCGTTTAGTCATAATGCAACTTGTTAGTCAAAAAATTGGGTGAATCGGTTCGATTCCAATGTGGCAAAATTACGATAATTTGACGAGAAACACCCATTGCTTTTCAAAAAATGAAGCCACTGCACCTCATGCAGCCCCATAGTCACCGAAAAAGCCCCCAAACGGTCGGTAATGACCGTTGGGGGCTTTAGAGTAAGGTATTGATTGAGTGATTACATATTGTGCAGATTGTGTGTGAGTCTATTACTCCTCGTCGCTGCTCCAGCTGTCGTTGCTCCAGCCTTTATCGATGCTTTCGAAGATTACTTCGTCTTGGACTTCTGCATCGCTGGTATTTCCGGTGATACCACTGTTAGCCAAAGGTAATTGCGCTTCGAGTTCGATGATTTGCGCCGCAGGAGCTTGATATGTTTTTTTATTCATGATGTGTCGAATGATTAAAATATTGTATGTGTGAATCGTGTCGGCATAAAGCGGGCGTTGAGGCTGTGCAAGCGGCGGGCTTTGTCTGCATAGCCGCCGTGCACCACCCTTATATAACAACGCCCACTTCAAAACCTTGCTTACTTCATTACTTTTTTACCATTGATTACGTAAACGCCCTTCTCCAAGCCTTGCAGTGCCGTAGCTGCTTCCACCTGGCTGCGAACCAGTTTACCTTCAAGGTTGTAAACGTCCACCTTGCCGAGTTCGGTGTTCACACCGATGATGCCCGTCACTTCGCCGTCGAGTTTCAAGCTGAATTGTGTGGCAGTGGTGCCGGTAGCCTTAATCAGCGTGCGGAAGGGGTTGAGCGTACCCGTGTTGGCCTTGACGAACTTACCGCCCGTATAGCCGTAGTAGGTAGTGATGTTGTCCGAAGTTACCTTCGTCGTGTTGTACGAACCGATGTGTGCAAAGCCCGGCGCATTGTCTGCCTTCACTTTCATCGTTTCGGGCGTAGCTGCGATTTGCACTCCATTACCATTAGCTAAAGCCCTGTTAAACGGATTCGCTTTGCTGGCCACAATCAGATAGGGAGTATTGGCTTCCAACTGATCCGTTACTTCGGTAAAGTTTACGTTGTCGCCATTTACCGCATTGAACTTGTAAACCTTGCCGCCAACATCGGTCGTCTTCATGGCAAAGGGAAGTACAAAGCTCGAAACATAGCCTTCCGTGGTGTTGAACGCACGGTTGTAGCTTACTGTCTTAGCGGTGAAGGTTTGGGGAGCGTGGAAGGCGTTGCCCTCGGTTATAGTGAGGTTGGCGCAAGTACCGCCTATAATGTCGTTGTCCTTAGCTCCCGTAGCGTCAGCATCAGCGTAGATGAGAACGTTGGGGTTGGTGAGGCCATCGCGAACGGCTTCGAAGTTTACACCTGAAATGCCAGTGGCATCAATAGAAGCGGCATCACTCGGAGTAACTTTAACAACAATGGGTTGTTCCATCCATGTAATAGTAATGGTCGCATTGAGTTTGTTGTCTGCAAGTGTACCATTCAAATTCAAGGCGGTAATATAGTCATTAATCATGCCTTGTGCACCATCACCAAAGATTTTGAAATCCGTTAAATCCTTTTTCAAAACGATGTTTCCGGCAGCATCTGTAGCATAGGGCACGTTTTCAACAAAAATGTCACCGATAAAACTTTGACCTCCATCCAATGAGAAGTTCATCAACTGCAAGTCGATAGTCTTATTTTCCGTCAAAGGAGTAATTTCTACATTTTGTGCTGGTGCTCCGACAAATCCCCCTGCCATAGATATAAGTACTTTGCTGGCATAGTTAGTACCCTCCTTTGCGAACTTTACAAAGTAAGTGTGGGTGTTCTGACCGTTCTGACGAGGGTTGACCACTACAGTTGCAGTGCGCTTGTTTTCATCATAAGTAGAAGTAACCTCTGCCAAGTCACCATCTTCGGCAGTCCAAGTAATGCTGTTGTCAGTGTGTTCACCATAAACGGTGTAATAGAACTGGTCGGCTTTAAGAACCTCTGCGCCATTGACCTTCAACGATGAGAGTTTACCCGTAGTCGAAACAGGCTTAGCGAATTGAACCGTATAGGTCGTTTTGCTGTTAGGATTTTTTGCGAAGTCGTTGCCCTGTACTTCAATTGTCAACGTAGCATCGGTTTCGTTGTAAGTCTTAACCTCTACATTTGCACCTACACCCTTCTTAATGTAGGTAAGGGCTTTGTTGGCATCGTATGTGGTGTTTGAAAAGTCAATTTCTGTTTGACCTTCTGCAATTTCTTTCGTTACACCGTCGTAAGTGAATGATTTCAGTGCGTGGTAGTAAATGAACTCTACATTGTCGACATCCAACTGATTTTCTTTACCGATGTTGCCACGCGTCCAGTAATCAGCACTTGAGATAATAACGTTCATCATGCTCGGCGTAGCATGCTCGTCTTTATATTCAATAGGTACAATGATGGTTTCCCAATCGTTGTTCTTCGTTGTGCTGAAGCTAAAGTCGCACTGAGCAATCAGTTTACCATCACCTGTAACCTCACCGGCATTTGATTTGCCAAGAACTGCACGGTCTACATTGTTTTTTGTAATCATTTTGGCATCGCCACCTTCTTTACCAATTTTCGAAGTGAAGGTTCCGTTCCACATGTAAACAATGATATGGGCTTTCTCTTCGGGCTTTTCTGTGCTCAGTGTTCTTTTGAAATCGCCCTTGATGGCATCGGGCTTATGAGTAAAAGCTACCCCCCCAATGGTACCACCATCTTGATTAGCCCTAGCAGCATACGACCAGGGTTGACCAAAGGTTAAGTAGGCCGGTGCGTTGGCACCAATTCCAAACTTAGAAACATATTTATTAATCAAGCTGGCATAGTTTCCGTGCGCACTATCGTTCTTTTTAAAGATTAGTTCTGCTGTAGCTTCCAAAATTACTTTTTGTCTTACGGAAGTACCGTTCCAATCGCTTGGCTCATCGCCCGGACGTGTCTGCAGCGTTTCTTTATCGGTAGGTCCGCCCTGAGTTGTGCTTGCCTGAATGGTTTGGCCACATTTACCATTACCTTTCCAATTCTCAAACCCACCATTCGGCAGTTGTTGCGCCTGTGCGCCCAGAGTAACCCCTCCGGCCAGAGCCGCGAGGAGAAGAACTTTCTGTTTCATATTTAATTCAGAAGAAATAAAAACAGCGGCCCTTTTCGCCAACCATCGGCAGTAAGCGCAGCAATGCGGGTACTGATGGACGGCGGGTGAAAAGAGCCGCTAAATTAAAATTTGAGTGATTACAAATAGATTGTTGAATAGCGTACGCAGAAATTACTTAATCACCTTCTTACCGTTGATGATGTAAATTCCCGAACCGAGGCCGTTGAGCGCAGATGCAGCGGCAACGCGGCTGCGAATCAACTTACCCTCGATGTTGTAAACGTCGACCAACTTGTTGAAATCGAGCGACGCGTCGACAATACCCGTTACCTTGTTGTCGATAACCAGCGTAAGCATCTCGGCCTTGCTGTTACCAAACATGATGGCACGGAAAGCAGCACAAGCCTTGTCGTTGACAGGTGCAAAGGCATTGTCAGCATTCAAGGCAAACACCTTTTCGCCTTCGGCATTGAGCGAATCAGCTGCGGTGAGCACACCGGCAAACGTCATGCCGTTGTTCGTAACCTTAACCACCGTGTCGTTGGCAGCCACAGCCACCTCGGCAGCAGCGTTGGCAAAAGGTTTCGCGCTGAGCGGCTTCACCAGGTAGGGAGTGAGTGCTTCGAGCTGCTTAGCCGTTTCGAAGTAAAGCTTTTCGCTGTCGGCCTTGACAAACTTGTATGCCTCGCCGTCGAACTTCTCAGTGCCAAAGGGCAAGAAGAGCGTAGTGTAGCTGTCGGCCTCGAATTCGCGGCTGTAGTTCACAGCTTCGGCCGTAAATGCCTTGGGCGAAACGAAAGTCAGCGTATCGTTGAGTGCCAATTCCTTGGCGTTGGTACCAACAATGGCATTGGCAGCCTCGATGGTGTTGCCTTCGGGCAAGTAAACCAGCGTGTTGTTAGCCTTCGGAGCACCTGCCATGATGTCGCTCATCGTGACATCTGCAGCCACCGTAGCTTCGCTCAGGTCGAGGTAGCTCATCGGCAGGTTGTGTTCCTCGTTGTTGCTGGCAGCATCCACATAGTGGTTGTTGATTTGCAGGAACTTGCAGTTTTCTTTCGTTACAGCACCCTTAACCTTGAGGTTTTCGTAGTACTGACGACCACCGAAACCATTTTCTTTCATTTCACCACTTACGGTGAAGGGAACGAAGTCCACGTGGATACCCTTGAACATCATGGCCAACATGGGGTTCTCGGCCGTGATGATGTCAATCGAAGCCGAAGTGCGCTTGTCGGTGGTGTTCAAATCGGCGCTAACCTCAACGGGGAGTGCACCCATCATCCAGCCCATGCTCCAATCGAGTTTGTTGCCAGCTTCGTCAAAGTCGGTCATGAGGATGGTGCGGCGCGTCTTTTCGATTTTGCCGTCCTTCATGGGCACGTTCGATACAAAGATGTCGCCCACAACCATACCGCCGAAGGCGAAGTCGTCGATGGCCAGGTTGATTGTACCGTTTGCATTCTTGGTGATACGGATATTTGCATTGCTGAGCGCCGTAGGTACGCTGTTATTGTCCTGAGCCGTGAGCACTACGCTGAGTGAACCCTCGTAGTTGCCGGCAGCAGCATCTTCCACAGCGTCGGTGAAGCTGAACACGTAGCTGGTTGTGTCATTCTTCGCCGGGTCTACCACGTTAACCGTGTGCGTCTTAGCCTTGTTGTCGAACACGCTTTCGCTCACCGTGTAACCCTCGTTGGTCGTACCCTTGAACACGATGCCGGGGTTGTAAACGTAGGGCAGGGTGTAGGCCGTTTTGCCAGCTTCGAGTGCTTCGAAAGGCATGCCGCTGATGGTGAGCGACGTGAGTTCGAGTGCAGGAGCGGGAGCTTCGGCCTTGAAGCGGAGTGTATAAATGGTTTTGCTTTCGGGGTTGGCAGCGAAGTCGTTACCGCGAACCTCAAGCGTCATTTCTTGCGTGTCGGCGTTCAGTGTGCCTTTCTCAACCGTAGCACCTACACCCTTTACATGGAACTGCATGGGCGTGTTGGCATCGAAAGCCACTTCGCTGAGGTCGATTACACCTTCGGCATTGGGCGTATATACCTTGTCGCCGTAGGTGAGGCTTTCGAGGGCGTGGTAGTAAACAAATGCTACGTCGTCGATGCTCAAGGTGTTGTCTTTCTTCACCGTTGAAGCGTCGAAGTAGTCGTTGGCAGCAAAGATTACATTGATGTGAGTGGGCACTGCGTTTTTGTCAGCATAGTTGAAGGGAATGGTCATTTCCTTCCATTCTTCGGTAATTTCGCTGAGCTTTTCCTGAATCTGGGCAATGCAGAGTGCATCTTCGCTTTTGGTAACCGCACCACCTTCGGCTGATTCCATACCCAGAATGCTGCGGTCGCGGTTAATCATGGTTTCCTTTTTAGGTTCACCGCTCAAAGCAATGGTCACGGGAACGTCAGCTTGCTGCCATTCGCCTTTCCACATGTAAGCTACAACCGTAGCAGGAACGCTGGGTTCAGCAGCTGTGCGCTTGTATTTGAACTGAATGGCATCGGGACGGTGCGTAAACTTCATACCGCCAAACGAACCTCCGTCCTTATTGGTGATGGCAATCATACCCTTTGAGGTGTTCCAAGTGGTACCAAGGCTCATGTAAGCCGGCACAATCTGCGAAGCCATGAAGGGGTTGGGAGTGTTCTTCAATGCTACAGCCAAGTTTTCATTTTCGGTAAGCTGGCTACCTACGATAGTGGCACCAAGACCTTGATAGCCGTTAACGTTTGAGATAACCCAACCTTCGGGTTGTGTACCTTGAACTTTTCCTGTTTCATTGCTGCCAATGAAGGGAATACAATCGACCCATTTGCCATTGAAGTTGGCATTGGGCAGTTGCTGAGCCTGCGCCGTAAACGAAGTAGCTACGAGCGCAAGAAGCGTCCATTTATTCATAATGTTTTTGTAAATGTATATATATAAAGAGGGCCGTCTCAAGCAGAAAAGCATGCCTGCGACAGCCTTTACTTGATGTTAACTCTTAAGAATGTAAGTTTTAGGGTAGCAAAAACTTATTTTACCACCTTTTTACCGCCCACGATGTAGATGCCTTTGGGCAGCGCGTTGCTCCAGGCGTTGGCTACGCGCACACCGCTGAGTGAATAAACCGCCTTGTTGGCCGACTGCTGCACAGCCACCTGGCCAATGCCGCTCTGAATGGGTTCGCCAATCACCACCACGATGTTCATGTTCGGCATGGCAATGTGGATGGTGGCCGACATATCGGTGTCCGTGAGTTCACCGTCGAGTTTGATGGGCACAGGGCCAAGTATCGGACCAATCCATTGTTCGGTCATAACACCTTCCATGTTGCCCGGCAGAATTTCAATGTTCGTGTCGGTGCTGATTTTGTTAGCCTTTTCACCCTTCACCATCTTTACACCCTTGAGGTCGATGGTACCTACATACATAGGGTCGGCTCCGGGTTCGGGCGAAGGCAGGAGGAAGTTAGGCAACACAAAGTCGCACGTGCCGTTGTCGTTCGTCGTTACTGACAAAGTTGAAGTGGCTTCGGGAAACGAATGCTCGTTGAGCGTAACGACAATCTTTTCAGTGTACTGCTTCTGAGCCATAGCTGCGAAGGCCGCGAAGCAAAGCGAAAGCGTGAGTAAAAATTTCTTCATATCAAATAGTGTTTGTTATGTGCTGAATAGTTTATTTGTGTTTCTGTGGCATTCGCTGTTCATTTAGAACAGGTAGTTGAAGCCGATGGTACCGTAAATGGGGAAGAGGTCGAAGGTGACGCTCTGGAAATCCGAGGGGAAAATGCCGTTCAAGCCCCATTGCACATTGGCCGTGACGCTGAGGTGCTTGTAGGCCTTGAACTCACCGCCCACCTGCAAGCCCCACTGAAAGCGGCGCAAGTTGTGCGAAAAGTCGTAGGTAGCCATCGTTACTTCGGTCTTCGTACCCGTAGGGTTCTGGTCGCGGATGTAACCGTCGGAAGCCTTTCCCGTAAATTCGCCCTTCATCATCCACGAAAGGTAGGGTCCGGCAGCAATTTGCCAACGGTCGTTGAAGCTGTAAGTGGCAAGAATCGGGAAAGTCAGGTAGTTCAAGTCGACCTCCGTGTTTACCTTGCCCGTAAAGGCACCGATGATTTTGCCCGAGCCGTCCACGTTGACAGCCTCCATGTGGTAGTTTTTCACCGTAGCATCGGTTTCCATGCCCTTGTTTTCGAAGCGCACGCCCACCATCATGCCCCAGTGTTTGCCAAACTTTTTGTGTGCATCGCCTTCAATCTGAATGCAAAGCGTCGGGTTGTAGGAGTCGATTTTGCGTATTTCGGCCGGAATGGGCAGTGGCGCCGAACCACCGATGCTGACACCGGCACCCACACGCACGTGCCAACCCTTCAAGGCAGCTTTCAGCAAGTTGATGTCGGTATCCTTGGCCTCGTTAGGGCCTTTGTTTTCGTCGGCTGTCAGGGTAGCGATGTCTGCACCCGTCTGTGCCGCCGTTTGAGTTTGAGCCTGGAGCGAAAAACCTGCTCCGAGGAATGCGAGGAGTAAAAATATCTGTTTCACGATGTGATGTCTGAAGATGAAAAGGAAAAAGAGAGGAGTGGACTAAACCAGCGGTGCCGGGCTTACAGAACTTGGCTTACTTGCCGTCTGTTTCGATTTCCCAAAGTATGCGCAATTCATCAACATAGAGTGTCGATCCGACTGCACCTTCGAAGTAAGCACCCTGACGGCTTGATGTACAAACCACAGTAATAGCATATCCGTCGTTGCTCATGCGCTGTTTGTCAAACTGCTTGCCAGGCATCAAACGGAATGGTTCTTCGAAGTGCGTCCATTCTGCAGGTTCACCCGGGTTGTCAATGCGTGCCACCATCACGATGCGGTCAGAACTGAGCACATTGTCGCCATTGAGCGGAACGAAATTCGAGGGATCGACTTCGTAGACGACTGCATATATGTCGGCAGTGTCATGACGTTCGGGGCATACTTGCTTGTTCTTGTCGGTAAACACCTCGCCCGCTTTGTACTTGTAGTATCCCGTCAGTTTCAGCGGCTTACCGCCTACAAGTTGCAGACCGAAGCCCGTGGCCTTGAGCGGTTGGCTCATGGCAATTTTCGTGTCGAACGTACCGATAAAAAGGTTGCCGGCAGCGATGGGCATTTTCACCACGTCGCCAAACGAACCTGTGCGGCAGGTAGTCAGTTTTACACAATTTCCCTTCACGCCCATAGGGTCAGACACGGTGGGATAATCGTCGTATTTCTTACCCATACCTGTAATGGCGTAGGCACTGTTGCCCGAAGCCCAGTATGAACGGCGCGGGTTCGTTGCGTCGGTCGGGTCGATTTCGTACCATTGGTGGTAGCGGCCGGTGGCATCCAATTCAAAGTGTTCGAAACCGAGCAGTTGAGTTGTGGTAGGTGTGGTAGGATAGTTGAAAGAAACTTTATAGTCCTTATGCCATTTTCCGTCTTCGGAATGAACGGTGTAAGTTTGAGGCGAAGTAAAGTCGCGCATCACGCCGTTAGCCTCCAATTCTTGACCATCGAGCGTCATGGTGATGCGTGCCCCATCGGTCAGCACAAAACGCGGATTTAAATGCGTCCGGTCTGCATCTCTTTTAATATTGAACGAAACGAGGTCGTTCGTTACGATGGGTTTGCCAACGATAATATCCATTTGTTGTTCAAGCCAAAGGGAATCGACAGCAATGATGTCGCATTCCGCATTGAGCGGTTCGTCTTGAATACATGAGCTGAAAGAGCTCATCACGAGCAGAACTTGAAGAAGCAGGAGTATTTTTTTCATTTGTAATTTAGTATAGTGCCTGCCTGAATTTTTTTGCTTCAGGTTGCATAATTCGAGTTGTCTGTAGAACGTATTTTTTGGATTCGGCGGCGATGGACCGTTAATGCCCAATCTGACAAAATCCGGTGCAAAGTTAAGAAAAATATTTTGCTCAATCGGTTTTTCTTATTTTAGCCCTTTAAATTTACCACAAAAATGGTAGATTACCGATTTTAAAAGGTAAAACTGCTCATTATCAATGGTTTCAAATTTAGGCTGCTTTCTGCGTAAAATCACATTTTTTGCCACTGATAATTGCCTGTTTCCGTCTTTTTCCCGCCTTTTTTCCTGCCTTCTTCACCTCATGAAGCCCCGTTCACTTGGTTTCTTGTCAGGAAAAATGGTTTTGAATTGAGCAAATACGGGGTAGTAAATGGGTGCCGCCGGACGGTATATTCCGGTTTTTGGGCCGTGTGAATAACCGCCTGTCCATGGTTCGCCCATTCACATGATTTCTTCATGCAGCTGCCTATTGGCCTTTGCTGCGAGTGTTAAACCGTGAGGTCTGCCGTGTGTGAATTTACATTAAATGCTATTCTCATTTTTTTTAGGCCTTTGCCGTTGTTAGAGTTACGCAACGGGCTATTCCTTTCATTTACTCCGCGATTGTCCGAATTAGTTCCGCGCTCGTGGAAATTAGTTCCGCGCTTGTCTGAATTAGTTCCGAGCTTGTTGAAATTAGTTCCGAGCTAGTTTTAAGCATCTCGGAACTACTGAAAATCAGCGTTTTCATAAGAACCACAGCATCGGTTTACCGTTTACAGGTTTCGTGCTCACAAAACGCGCTGCAACTCATTATTCGTTTTTAACTTTATTAGGATTATTGTTAAACCGACGCATGCTCGCGCGCGTTTGAATAGCCCACTGGCAGAATATCGGGCATCACATTGTGCCCCCCCCAAAAAAAAAAAATTCCCACTTCACGAAAACAATCGTGAGTGGGAACTTGTAATATAACGATGTATAAAGCTCGTAGGGTAGAGTTACGAAGTACACAAGGTAAAAGGGCTAAGGGCTCATTGCGCAGCTTACAGCGGCGTGTAACAAGCCGTAGGGCCATTCTTCGTGAACTCTGACAGGCGCCTGAATTTAGGCATTAACCACTTCAGCTTCGGTTTCGGTGAGTTTACGCTTCGAGGTGCGACCCAAGGTGCGGAATGCGATGGGAGCAGCCAAGAAGATTGATGAAAGCGTACCGAAGACGACACCCAGAATCATGGCGAAGGCAAACGAACGGATGCTGTCGCCACCGAGGAAGAAGATACAGAGAAGAACCAAAAGCGTGGTGGCTGAGGTCATCACCGTACGGGTAAGGGTGCTGTTCAATGATTCGTTGAACAAACGGAAGTAGTCGCGGTTGGGATAGAGCTGGAGGTTCTCGCGCATACGGTCGAACACAACCACCTTATCGTTGATAGAGTAACCGATAGCCGTCAGCACCGCACCGATGAAGGTTTGGTCTACTTCGAGTGAGAAGGGAACCCAACCCCAGCAGATAGAGTACATACCGAGGATGAACAGCGTATCGAATACCAATGCAAGCGTAGAACCAACTGAGAAGGCTACGTTGCGGAAACGCACGAGGATGTAGATGAAGATGGCAGCCAGCGAAAGCAATACCGAAATGATGGCGCTCTTGGCCATTTCAGATGCTACCGAAGGACCTACCTTCTGTGCCGAGATGATTGAACCACCGGCGTGGTTGTCGCGGTCGATAAACGTTGCGTAGTCAGCCTTGATGAGCTTGGCTTCGTGCAGGGCATCGAAGATAAAGCGTTCAACCTCCTGGTCGATGTTTTCTGCATCTTCGTTGATACGGTAGTTCGTGGTCAGACGAACAGCCTCGTTGCTCGTGGTGGTAATGGCGATGGCCGATACCGTGGCGTTGGGATCCTTGGCATTGACCTTGGCAGCTACCGCTTTGCGAACCTGTTCGGGCGTTACACCCTTCTGTTCGAACTCGATGACGTAGTTGCGACCACCGGTAAAGTCGATACCCTTAGAAAGTCCGCGGGTAGAGAGGAAACCGATTGAAACCACAGCACCAATCAAGAAGATGGTTACAGAAGCCTTGGCCTTGCCCATGAAGTTGACCTTCGTGTTGGCCAGGAAGTTGCGGCTGATGCCGGTAACGAAAGTAAGGTTGAGCCACTTGTCCTTGTTGAGGAAGTGTTCGTAAACCATACGGGTAATCCATACTGCGGTAAAGAACGAAGCACAGATACCGATACCGAGCGTCATGGCAAAACCGCGAATCGGTCCGGTACCGAAGTTGTAGAGGATGATGGCGGTGATGATAGAAGTGAGGTTCGAGTCGAAGATGGCCGAGAAGGCATTGCCGTAACCATCGGCAAGGGCAGCCTTGAGGTTCTTACCGGCGCGAAGTTCCTCCTTCGTACGTTCGTAGATAAGCACGTTGGCGTCGACAGCCATACCGAGCGAGAGCACCATACCGGCAATACCGCTCATGGTCAAGGCAGCCTGGAATGAAACCAGCACACCAAACATGAAGAAGAAGTTGAGCAAGAGGGCTACGTTGGCCACCATACCGGGGATGACGCCGTAGAACACGCACATGAAAACCATGAGGAGTACGAAGGCAACAACGCAAGCCGTGAAACCAGCTTCGATTGAAGCTGCACCGAGGCTCGGGCCGACGGTTTCTTCCTGCACGATGTTCGTGGGAGCAGGCATCTTACCGCTCTTGAGCACGTTGGCCAAGTCGCGGGTGTCGTCGGTGGTGAAGTGACCAGAAATCTGTGAAACACCACCATTGATTTCGCTCTGGATAACCGGCGCGCTGTATACATAGCCGTCGAGTACGATGGCTACGCAACGTTTCAGGTTTTTGCGCGTGATGGCAGCCCATTCACGACCGCCGTTGGTGGTCATGGTCATCGAAACGATGGGGTTGTGCTGCTGGTCGAATTCGTCAGAAGCCGTGGCAATGACGTCGCCCTGCAGAGCCGGCTGACCAGATACTTTGCGGAGTGCATAGAGTTCGAATACGTTGCCCTTCATGCCAGCAGCAGCTTTCACGCCCCAAGCCAACTGCAAATCGTTGGGCAGGGTGGCTTTAGCCGCGTCGCTGTTGATCATGGCATTGATGGCAGCGGTGTCGGCAGCAAGTGCATAACCTACTACGCAACCGTCGCTCGACATGCCCTGAATCTGAGCCAGTTTGGCAAAGAGAGGATGCTGCTGTGCAGCCTTGTCGGCAGCAGCTTTTTCGGCAGCCTTGGTACTGTCGGCAGCAGCCACAGCCTTGGTGGTGTCGGCCACAGCGGCAGAATCAGAAGCTACAGCGCCTTCGCCCTTAGCCAAACGGCTGTCGAGCGACTGCAAAGCGGTATAAATTTCAGCCAGTTTGTAAGTTTCCCAGAATTCGAGGTTGGCTGAACCCTGAAGGAGCTTACGCACACGTTCGGGTTCCTTGATACCCGGCATTTCGACCATGATTTGACCAATCTGGCCTTTACCCGTGAGGATTTGAATGTTGGGCTGAGCCACGCCGAAGCGGTCGATACGTGAACGTACCACCTTTTCAGAGTTCTGAACGGCAGCTTTTACTTCTTCGTCGAGCACCTTTTTCACATCGGCATCGGTCGACGAGTAAGTGATGTTCATTTCCTTGAGTTTCGAGGCGAAGATGCCACCCATTTTGTTCTTGCCGTTCTGGGCACTGTAAGCGTTGACGAAAGCCTCGACAAAGTCGACATTGCCTTCTTTGGCTTCTTTACGAGCCGTGTCGTACGCTTTCTTAAACTTGGGGTCGTTAGCGCTTTCGCCAGCCAGGTTCTTCACCACGTCGGGCACGCTCACCTCAAGCACTACGTTCATACCGCCCTTCAGGTCAAGACCCAGGCCGATTTGCAGTTCCTCACACTCCTTGAGCGTTTTCCAGTTCAGGTAAACCTTTTCATTGCGCATGGAGTCAAGGTAAGCCGCACCGTCTTTGCCTTGTGCCGTCAGCTGTTCGGCCTTGCTCACGTACTTGTTCGTAACGAACGAGAAGGACAAATAGAAGAGGCAAATCAAAGTCAGCAGCACTGCAAGTACTTTAACAAATCCTTTGTTTTGCATTGTGTGATTTTGTGATTATTGTTTGTTTTGATATTGTTTTTCTGTTTCTTTGCGGCAACAAGGCATGAAAAAAAGCCTAATTCCGCCTTTGAACGTGCAAATATACTCCATTTTTTTTGAAACAATGCTTTTTTATTGTCAATTTGTGCTTGATGCTTTTCATCCGAAGTTAAAAGGCATCAGTTTCAGCATGTTCTGTGGCGTTGTGTGCCATTTATGAGGTGGAAACCGGGGGTGGCGTGCGGTGCAGCAACGGTTTGCCGCAGGAGGATGCGGTTGCGGAGTTGGTGCGAAGCGTAAAAAAACGCGTTTCATTTTGCCCGTTTCTGTCGCACAGCGTTGGAAGTTCCGCTAATTATCCGTAAGTTTGCCGCATGAAACGTTTATTTTTTCTTTCAGCGCTCTGCGC
>ULXR01060004.1_pt1 | contig 23816 bp, 26 predicted proteins | sample 1961511 | NCBI WGS metagenome assembly ULXR01 (sample SAMEA4835844, study PRJEB28245) | human gut metagenome | biome: gut microbiome; material: fecal sample | place: Denmark | collected 2008 | reverse complement strand
AAATGAGGAATTTTCGCGTTTTATGCCGAAGAACATGTTTTGTACGTTTAAAGAGCAATTTCTATGTTCATAAGCCATTTCAATATTAAACAAAATGCGTTTTATCAGAATTGTCAGAACTACTCTTAAACCAAGATTACTCAGACGCTGGGTACGACGGTCAGAAATACAAATCGAGCACCAAAGGAAGATGATCGCTAAATCCCCCTTGATAATAGTTACCTAAAAACGTGCGATAAGGCGTGTATAATGATTTATTCTTTACTTTCTTAAGCAAAAAAGGAAGGTTTACAATTCGACATTCACGAATCCGGGTGCTTAAAGTTCGACCGGGCCATGGAGACAGGAAACTACCACTGACAATGAAATGATCAAGTTGATTCCACTCTCCTTGAAAACGATAGGTTCCAGTAATGGCGGGAGATGCAGACAGATTATGACTCAATATATACAGCTGGGTACGGCTTACCGAAGAATCGGGAAGTTGCACTCCAAGTCCTTGAAGCAAATCTTTTTCTGGATACCAAGAATTGAAATCACCCGTAAGCAACAAATAGGGACAGTTTCGATGGTGCATCACACTGTCGGCATAATGACGCAGCGTTTGCGCCACTTTCATGCGATATTTAGCAGACAACTTCTCCATGCGCCTGCTCGGAAAATGACAGACAAACACATCGAGTGTATCGCCCATAACCAGTTCGCCCGCTACATGAAGAATGTCGCGCGTAGGAGCGAGTTTAGTTTTGGATGGTGGCGCTATCCGCAATGTATGGATTCCGAAAGGACGAAAGCGGGCCGGCTGATAAAGCAAGGCAACATTGATTCCACGAGTATCGAGCGAATGGGTTACGACATACTCATAACCCAACCTGCGCAATTTGGTTCGCTGCGTCAAATTGCTGAGCACGCTGTCGTTTTCGACCTCGACTAAGGCTACCAAATCGACCGGTGCTTCGCCACCTATTGCCGCTATAACCCTGCTGATGCGCGAAAGTTTACCCCAATATTTGGCTTCGCTCCAACGTTTGCTTCCAGAAGGGGTAAACTCCTCGTCTTGATGCCCTTCGGCGTGAATGGTGTCGAAAAGGTTTTCTACATTGTATTCCATTACACGAAAACGCCGCTGTGCAACCGATTCAAAGGCGAACAGCAGAAGGCACAAGGCGAAGAGTTCGTAAAACCTTTTATTCATGATGATAAGGTTCGCCACGAAGAATAGTCATGGCGCGATAAAGTTGTTCGACAAAAAACAGCCGAACCATCTGATGAGAAAAAGTCATTTGGGAAAGAGATATTTTTTCCTTAGCCAATGCATAAATGGCTGATGAGAACCCATAAGGTCCCCCAATGATAAATACCAATCGACGAGCTGCCTGTGTATGCTTCTTTTCTATATACGAAGCGAACTCTACCGAACGAAACTGACGACCAGCCTCATCGAGCAAAACGACCCAATCGCCTTCGCGCAACTGCTTTTGTATCAATTCACCTTCGCGTTCCTTTTGTTGGTCGACTGTAAGCGACTTGGTGTTCTTTAACTCAGGAATGACTTCTAAATCGAATGGCAGGTAATGCCCTATGCGTTCTGCATATTCGTTGATGAGATGAATGAGGTGCTTATCGGTTGTTTTACCTACTACAATTAAAACTACTTTCATAATGGGGCAAAGATAGTGAAAGGTGAGCGCAATACCAAACCAAAAGCTTGATTTTGGGTGAAGGTATTGCCGAACCGCATCCTATTTTATACAAAGATAGACAAAGGTAAGCGCAATACCAAGCCAAAAACTCGATTTTGAGCGAAAGTATTGGCTCAGTAGCAAAAGCATGTAGTAAAACTCAACAACACATCCCGGGTTTCAGGCAAGCTTACCTATCTTACTTTCTGTGGTAACAAAATGTCTAAGACATGCTAAATGAATAAATAAGGAATACTGTTTTTTTCATCCACTTAGGCTAATGTGCAGCTTATCCATGCTGCAGTGCTGCTTTTATTGCTGAAGCAATGTCAGTGCAAACCGAATGCAGAACAATGAGAGTTAGCTCTCAAAAGTTATGCTGAGGTGCAGCCTGACTTCGCCGTAGGTAATGTCAGTGCAAACCGAATGCAGAACAATGAGAATTGGCTCTCAAAAGTTATGCTGAGGTGCAGCCTGACTTCGCCGTAGGAAATGTCAGTGCAAACCGAATGCAGAACAATGAGAATTGGCTCTCAAAAGTTATGCTGAGGTGCAGCCTGACTTCGCCGTAGGAAATGTCAGTGCAAACCGAATGCAGAACAATGAGAATTGGCTCTCAAAAGTTATGCTGAGGTGCAGCCTGACTTCGCCGTAGGAAAAGATGCAACACATGCTCCCCGAAATCCATTTTTTTTGGTTCTGTAACGTTTTGTATGGCTAAACGTTACAATCCTCACCTATCCCTTTGCCGTAAATGTTAAACAGCAAGCCGTCGAGTAAGTGAAATTATATGAAAATAATCAGTCTATTATTCCATCTGTCTGCCGTTGTTTAAACCACGCGATGAGCTATCGTCAAAATTTGCTCCGCGATTATCCGAATTAGTTCCGAGCCAGTCGAAATTAGTTCCGAGCTTGTTTGAAATAGTTCCGAGCCAGTTCGCAGAATCTCGGAACTACTGATAATCAGCGTTTTCAGAGAAACGCCCTAATCGGTTCCACACCCGCTCATTCCGCCTTGCAATGAAGCTAAAGGCGAACCCGTTCATTTTCACCTTTATTCACCTATTTATTAAATCCGCTCTACGCACCCGAAGCCGCGAAATGTTTACCCTTTCAAAGTGATTGAAAGTTGTACGTTGAAGAACAGGTAGAAGCACAAAGTCAAAAAATTACGGTTGGCATTTACTCGTAATGGTGATTACCCACACGATGCAACATAGCTCCAAACCCCACACCTTTTTGCTACTGATTCAAAGTATTGCCGAGCCGCATCCTATCTTATCTAAAAGAACGGGCAACCATTGCTCAATGCGAATGATTGCCCGTTGCACTATTTGTTACAATATGAGTGAAGACTATCAAAAAAGGTAGACTTCAAACTTGTAATAAACATACGTTGATTATTCTTCAACCAGTTCAAACTGATCTTTACCTACACCGCAAAGAGGGCACACCCAATCATCGGGAATATCTTCAAATGCAGTTCCAGGTTCTATACCTCCATCAGGATCGCCAACAGCGGGATCGTAAACCCACTGGCAAACTACGCAATAATACTTCTTCATAAATATATTAAGTGTAAAAAATGAACACTGTCGAAAACAGGTGTTCGGATTAGTAAAATAAGGGTGAATCGTCAAGAGTCATGCGGTGCTCGACTTTCTGCCAATCGATGAGATTCCAAAACTTTTCGACATATTCGGCACGACGGTTGCGATAGTCGATATAGTAAGCATGTTCCCATACGTCGATGCAGAAGAGCGGACGCATATTGTGAGTTATGGGATTTCCGGCGTTGGGCAATGCCAACAACTGAAGTTCGTGACGCTCGTCTAATGCGAGCCACACCCATCCGGATCCAAAAAGGCCAACGGCTGCTTCGGTGAATTGTTTCCGGAAATTGTCAATACTGTCGAACCTGCTGGTAATAGCCTGACATATTGTAGAACTCATGGCAACAGGCTGTGGGGTGAGCTGCTTAAAGAACATGATGTGATTCCATGCCTGGGCCGCATTGTTATATATGGGTCCCGAAGCCTTGGCTATGATTTCCTTGAGCGGCATTTCGGCATAAGGTGTGCCCACAATCAGTTTATTCACATTGTCGAGATAGGTTTGGAGATGTTTACCAAAATGAAACGACAATGTTTCAGCACTCATAATGGGTTCAAGAGCATGCTGCGCATATGGCAGTTCTGGCATTTTATGAATCATGATACAGACAGCGTTAAAAGGTTATTGAATGTGAGTAAGTATCGCCCTAGAAACCAGAAAAATACAGACTGGCGGCCTATCATAGTAAAAGTCGGATAATCATTTGAGGCTACATTTATTAACCTTCTACACTTCGTTGAATTTTGCTCCGGCAAGCATTGCTGTCATCACAAGAATGTTTCCTGTATCTGCTATTAAGGAATAATTTCCAACCTTAGAATCCAAAACGAAATGAAGCAGTAGCCAAACAACTTCCTAACTGAGTGCAAGATAGTTATTTATTCTGAAGCAGACAACATTTAGCGATTAATTTTATGTTAACGCTGCTTTTTAGTAAGCATATTTCTACTTTTTACACGCTAATTACCACTTTTTGAGCAAAACAGATGCATTATAGCTAATCATTGAATCGCATTCAACATGACGTATATCCTGCCCTATATCTACTTAGACATTTTCACTTGGGAAATATTGAATATTTCGTCAAAATGACTGAGCCACCTATTTTCGGCTATGCCTATCTGTAAACCATAGAAACGGGTGCCTTGCTGACGAAACTGACGGATAGACTGCAAATAAGTAACTGGAGGAAGCGGAATGCGAAAGTCTGTTACCCACAACACATCAGCACCGGAATGGCGTCCACCGGAGCGAAGCAGGGTAAACGTGGTGTCAAGCATCTCGCAGGCATTAGTATTGCCAACAGATGGTTGCGAAAAGAATTGCAACAGCTGTGTTCGATTGCGCAAAACATCAATAGGACGTGCGTGAACGGAAAAGGCGATGAGATAACATTCACGATGCTGTGCATAGCAGAGTTCGCTTACGCGCATCATCAACGATTGGGCTATTTGACGTGGCTCACCATACATACTTCCAGAACAGTCGACACATACTATAACAGGGCCTTTTGGTACAGCCTGTTGATGCGTAAGACTACGCGCCGAACGCAGCATCCGGCTTTGATAGTCGAAAACCTGCAAACGTCCAGCCACATACTTTGTCAGGAATACGTTCTCCATGTCGACATCTAAAAATTGAGCTAACTCGATTGGCAACAATGCGTTGAAATTCTGCCCGATAGTTATACCTTCAATGTCGCTTTTAGCTGCACTATTCAATTTTTCCTCAACTCCGGATGCTACAGTCAAGTACTGCACCCCGTCAGTTTGGGTGGTACGTCCCATACGTTCCACCACTTTAACGAGTTCGCTGTGTTTACGCTGCAAAAGAGCCACACGATACAGGCGTTCAAATTCTAAGGTATTCCAGCGTCCGCCCATCAATGCCCACACTTGCAGAAAATCTGCCGTTTGAATATGATGACTGGTTACATAATCGGAAACGCCTTGCAAATTGGTATGAAGGAGCTTTGCATGAGTGGCTGCGCGCTCTGCCAAAAATTGCCGTTGTCCTTCAGCCAACTTTAATTTAATCTGATAATTCCACTCTTCAAGAAAATTGCTCCACATAGCCTCTTCTACATACTTGATATGCTGCTCGAATTCATGTCGGTAAAATGAGGAGTCAAAACCTTGCCGGCTATATTTGTCTTCAACTTGAAACAGCAGATTTTCCCATCCTTGTTGACGTCGCACTATGCTCCATTCGTACGCCTCGCACAGCGCGTTTATTTCGGCACGGGTACGCTGTAACTGATACTGGGCTTTTTGCAGATTCTGTGTCACAAATTGAATCATGGTGTCGACAAACACACGCTGCAAAATTTGATTATCTGCAACTCGACTGCGCACAAAGTCGTCTGTCATGATTTGCTGTAAATAGTCTAAAAGCGCCTCATGACTGTAAGAAAAGGAAAACAGAGTTTCTTCATCGGTCAATGCCTTCAACGATACTAAGCTATAGCTGTTTTCAACAGAAAGACATTGTCCGGTTTCAGCATAGGTTTGCAACAGTTTCAGATAAGCTTCTATTTGCTGACTTTCTGCAGTTGACTGATTTACTCGTTTTTCATACTTCATCATAAAGCAGTTTGCAAATATCAGCCCGAACAAGGGCTATTTGTTTATAGAGAGATTGTACATAGACATTTACAGCATTGAGCGTGGACTTGTCTGTAAAAATATTACTTTGCACTTTCTGCTTGACATCATCCAAATTCGTGCAGAGGTACTCAATATCTTCCTCGTAATGGGTTGATGATAATGGGTTGACACTAATGGACTCACCACTACCTATGGTTCCTACAGCCGGATTCAGCAAAGCAGCCCCTTTTACTCGCATTTTAAAAGCTATGCCGTTTATGTAGATATGGGCATCGTCACGACAAAGAGTTACATGCTCCACATGATGCTGGCGAATCACATTGTTCAAGTCGGGAGTAGACATGCGGACTATGGTTCGCTTGGGATTCATGGGGTCAGCATAAATAGCCCCTTGAACAGACATGGAAGCTTTACCGGATTGACGAGTAGGTAGCTGTTTGAAATCGGTTATGAACACAAACGAATTACCGGTTCCGTGATTATCTATTTGATAAAAGAAACGATCTACAATCAAAAGGTTATCGTCGCGATGATCATTTTCGCGAATTGCCTTACTTAACGCTTCTTTAGCCCGACAAGCACGCAAATCTGCCTTAACAGCATTCCGCAAATCCATGAGCTTGTTTACCACAGGACTAAATATGGCTTCGATAACAATGCGTTGTACGTGGGGGATTTCATCTGGTTCATTCCACAGACAATGAAACAGCGGAAGCAGTAAGGGTGCCTCTACACTTTTACAACCATGAATATAGGCCGACATCTTGAGCAAACGAATTATATGTTTCCAACGACGATCGCTTATGTAAATATTTCGAGGCAATTCCAAATCTGCCATTTGAACATGCTGCACTTTCTGACGTATAGAACTGATTGCCAGAAGCACGTCATTGGTAAGGGGCAAATTGCGCGATTCTTTTTGCCACAGGGTGTATTCCAAATCCGTAATTGCCTCAGACAACGGTTCACTTTTAGCACCACCATCAGCAAAGCCTATGGTTTCGTCCACCAGCATTTGCTGAAAGGTTTCTTCATTTTCAATGTTATGACAAATTACGCGGATTAAGAAACGGTCCCATAAAGCTTCAAGCCCTTCTCCTTTGGCAGGAAGTTCATTAGATGCTGCTACCAAGAGTTTCAAAGGCAGATGTTCTTCGGTATGTCCATTCCTGAAAAGCTTTTCATTTAATACGGTTAGCAAACTGTTCTGTATAGCCGGACCCGCTTTCCATATCTCATCCAAGAACACGACATCAGCCGAAGGCAAATATCCGTCGGTAACACGCACATACTGATCGTCAGTCTTTAATTTAGAGATACTGACAGGACCAAATATTTCATCGGGTGTAGAAAAGCGCGACATCAAATACTCAAACGATTGAGCTTCGACAAATGCATGCTTCAAGCAACGTGCCACCATTGACTTGGCAACACCCGGAGGACCTAAAAGCAAAATACTCTCTCCGGCCAACGCCGCCAATAAGGCCAAAGCGGTTTCATTCTCCTTTTCATAAATTCCTTGATTCAGTGACTTCAAAAGTGATGCTATGCGTTGCTGTAATTTATTCATATAAAGATATTGCTCTTCTGATTATAGATGTACGTGGAAACAAAAAATTGGCATATCCAAATGAATTAAGAACTTACTCATCTGGACATGCAAAAAACAGGATGGGAACACTACGGCTAATTCTTGTTTGAAGGCACAAATGCTTCGTATGTACCATCGTCAAAGAAAACGCGAATTTCTTTAATCTTACGCTGAGGTCTGTCCATACTAATTCCGAAACCATACGATGATTGCCGGCTTGCATGGGTGGACATTTCCTTAATAGCAGTTTGCGTACGTCCGCCTTGATAAAAGTTACCAGTCCCCATACGATTTTCTGCCACATGAGATTGTGCATGGGCATCAGGCAAACCTGAAGATACAGACGACTGGCCATCAGCCTCGAGCATTCGTTCCGCCCCATCACCTTCCAAGTCGATTGCACCCTCTTCCTGCTCTTCAGACTGAGCATTTCCACAAATCATATTACCTTCACCAAACATTATCCAATTAACATTTATTTCAGGAAATGCCCGATGTATGGCTGATACATGATTATTGGTAGGATTGGTACGTCCGGTAAATATACTGGAAAGCGAAGCAGCCGAAATTCCTAAACGAGCCGCAAAATCCTGTTGCGACAAATTGGCATACTCCATCACTTCCTTAATTCTATTTTTCATTGCTAACTACTTTTTGAAGACCATCGCAACACATATAATAGGCATTAGACGATGGGACCCTAATTTTAACTAAATGAAACAGGGGGTTTTGTTCAGAAAAATGGAACAATCTGTCTAGCGGCAAAGGTGCTTCTGTTTTGACTATATTATATATAGAGAGGGAAGCAGTACATAGCCCACTCGCTATGATGAATGCAAATCACTGGCATGCTTCATACCTTGAAGCAAAAAACCGAATAGCATCATAAGTACGATACGAATGGCCACAAAATTCCGTGCTTTGATAGTGACAGTTCAGCTTCGATTAAAAGAGATAATCTATACCGTCGCCATTTTTCGTTTACAAAGATACACACAAAAGGGAAAAAGAACAACAATTGTAGATTTTATTTTGTGACTCAGACTTTTAAATCGTATTTTACATTAATATATCACATGTTTACATTTCAATATTTACACTTCGAAATAATTTTACATAGAAAAATTCGGAAAAGCGATTGAATTTATACTTCTACTTTAATAAAATCATGTTTCTATTTGATAATCAATGAGCATTCATATTTTATATTTGTTATATTCACACAAAAATATTATTATGCATAAAAAGCCTATTATTAAATGTAGATTTGAATTAACTAATTAGCTTATTTATTGGTTTACAGATAGTTATATTAGGTTTATTGAAGTGCATAATTATTTTTAAACAAAACCACTTTATGATTTACAATTTCGGATTGTAATTATCTACATTTATATTCTGAATTCATAGATTGAAAATTCTCGAATAATTATTTACATACAACATTTCTGTTTATATATTTACACCTGTAACTATTCTATTGTAAATGTTTAAATTGCTTTATTATAAAGTAAGAACAAGCGAAAATAAGCAAGAATCAAACCAATTAAATAAGACTGAACATATACTTGAATTCTGCCATATATTCAATTCCTGAGAGGCTAAATACAGCTTAACTAATTGATTATCAATGATTTAAGCTTAAAATTTGCCTTTCCAAATTCTTCCAATCTAGAATTTTCAAGAGCTGATATTATTCATTATTGCCAACTACACATATCATTATGTGATATAATCTCATTTTTTTACGTAGAAATAGCGTACCAAGAGGTTCTATTTTACATTTTCAGAAGGTTCAAAGGAATAAACTGCTGGGTGACAAGCTAAATTCACCTGTTTCAGACTTGCCTTAATCAAGTATTTCTGTACTGATAAACGAACTCAAAAATTAAGCTCTAAAATCCAAAAGTTCACTCCACAGAAAATACGGGCCGGATTCCAATACGCTATTATCCTGAAAAAGTGACCAACAAGTCTTGTATTAGCGTCCCCACAAAGCGATGAATCACAATAGGCATGAATGCTCAGCGATACAGCACCGATATAGCGCACCATTCAATACATATACAGCCATCCTGATCCGCAAGCCTACAACCACACACTCCCCCACCCTTCTGTAAGAAAGAAAATAGCAATACGCAAACCTACGCCATGTATGCACCGGATACAATAGATTGTACAGATAAGACTGACGCATACGAATAAAAGAACAGTCTGCAATTATCAAATAGGTGTTAATACATACAAATATTACATTACTCACATGAAGCCATAAACCCATACTTAAGCAACACACTATACGCAGATTTAGCCTCTATATCCTAAGTTTTTCATTCTGCCAACGATGATACTTTCAAGCTTGTTAAGCTTGAACATAAAGAGCAACCCTATACACACAACACATTTAATCCTGATATAAGAATCTAAAATGCCACACCCTAATCCAACATTAACCACACGCTTTTTCATTCCATTTATTTTCCCCAAACGGTTCTAAAAAATGCCATGTTCATTTATTTACAAAATGTCCACCTCGCTCCCTTACATACTGATTCCTCAAGAGGAGCATCCTATCATTGAAAATAAGGATTCATCATATAATTGACCAAAAAATTGCGTAGGTAACTCAAAAATCAAACCAATACCCCATAAATATAGACCTGCATTCATTTTAGAAATAAGCACCTGAATTACAACCCGACATTCATCACGTATTTTCTGTTAAAACACATATAGAAACCCCTTTATACAAAGGATTCTATCATTCACCTTGTGCGAAAAATAATGACATTTATTATTTTTCCATACAGAGTGGTTTTAGAAGTAAAAAAGTAGATTTTAATCAAATGCTAGCCCAGCCAGCCAACACAACGTGCACATCTGATAAAGTATTTTTTACCACTCTACACCGCACATTTGAAGGTCTTTTCACCTCTTTTTTTACCAAACGAATTATTTCCCCTCGAATTTTCGAATGGTATTGCCCCTACCCTCGACTATTTCAAAACCGAACAAGCACAAAAAACCCCGGCTTCTTCAAAGCAGAAGCCGGGGTAATACGTGCTATTACAGCTAATAGCCTAACCCTATTCTCAATCTGTTTTATGGGGGCATACAAGCCTTAAACTGAGACTTACAACATGAGAAAAGAGTCTGAGATGCTGCCTCTAATTCAGAATAAAAAAGAGCAATTCTTTCATTAAGTCACCATTCGAAGTAGCAGGATTTTCTACCCCCTTCGAACGTGCATCCGTATGTCGTATTTCAGAAATAATATTCATTACTTTCACACCAGAATAAACTTTCATCGGAGGCATCACATTCTTCCGAACCTGCCATTCCGTAAGTCCCAACCATGCCGCCAATCCGCGTTCGCTTTTATCGGGCGAGTAATAAGCCAGCATCAGATTCGAGAAATACTTAAAGAGCGAAGGCAATATCATCTGTATAGGGTTTTCCTTGGGATTGCTGTCGAAGTACTTCGCAATACTAAACACCTTCAGGGCATCTTTCGCACCTAAAGCGTCGAGCAATTCAAACACATTAAAATTTCTCGTCACGCCAATATTCTGTCGCACCATCTGAGTGGTTACAACTTTCTCATTGTCCGGAAGTGACACAATTAACTTGTCCATTTCGGACGCTAATCGGTTTAAATCCGATCCCACAAAAGCTGCCAGCATTTCAGATGCTTCGGGTTCAATGCCCACACGGCGACGCTTCAGATAATCGCGCACAAAAACTGGCAACTGACTGTCATACAATTTTTTCGATTCAAACAGCACCCCTTCCTTACTGATAAGTGATGCCACTTTCATACGCCGATCTATGTTGCCATTTTTATAGCTAAAAATAAGCACCGTAGTAGGCATAACCTGTCGGAAATACAATTCCAAACGGTCAAGATGTTTCAGGTTTTGCGCTTCTTTTACCCAAATTACATTATACTTCGCCCCCATCGGATAAGACCGCGCAGCTGTCATTATAGCATCGACGTCTGTATCCAGACCGAAGAGTGTGACGAGCGAAAAATCCTGTTCTTCGGGGGTCAGCAGAAAATTGACTATAAACTCCGCTACGCGATCAATATAATAACTTTCCTCACCCATTAAGAAATATACAGGCTTAATATTGCCGGCACGCACATCGCGCACAATCTGTTCGTAGGTGATTCCAGGGGTTTTCTTTTTTATAGGATACGTTCCTGCCATTACCAATCAAACTTTAGGTGACGCACGGTTTTACGCTCACCTATAATCAGTTTCATACTATCTATACCAATTCTCACATGCGTCGAAGCGAAATCGCGAGTCACCCGATTGTCACTTTCTTCAGTTTTTACTCCATCAGGCTCCATCGGATTATCTGAAACCAACAATAAAGCTCCTGTTGGGATATGATTATAGAAACCACACGAGAAAAGAGTTGCTGTTTCCATATCTACTGCCATAGCACGTGTTTCACGCAAATAAGCCTTGAATCGCTCATCATGCTCCCAAACACGACGGTTGGTGGTATAAACCGTTCCTGTCCAATAGTCATGACTTCTGTCTCTCAAAGCTGTTGACACAGCACGTTGTAGCATAAAAGCAGGCAGCGCCGGCACTTCTGGTGGGAAATAATCGTTCGAGGTTCCTTCGCCACGAATACCCGCAAGAGGTAAGATGTAGTCACCCAAATGAGTTTTGTCTGATATGCCGCCACATTTACCCAGGAACAAACAAGCCTTGGGCTGAATAGCTCCCAGCAGATCCATAATCAGCGCAGCATTCGGACTGCCCATACCAAAGTTGATCATGGTAATTCCGTCTGCAGTTGCTGCGCGCATGTTGGCATCAAAACCAACAGTTTCCACGCCACATTGTTCGCAGAACATATCCACGTAATTATTGAAATTGGTCAGCAAAATATGATCGCTGAAATGATCAAGCGGCATTTTTGTGTAACGGGTCAACCAGTTACCTATTATTTCTTGTTTAGTCTTCATCATTCTTTGTATATTTACAGATAAATAGAAGGTTATTTGGCAATGCCAAGTTCTAAAATCACATCTTCAACTTGGCTATGCGCTTATCTTTCACTATCTTTGTATAAGATAGGATGCGACTCGGCAATACCTTGACTCAAAAGCGAACTTTTGAATAAGCACTGCACTTGCCTTTCGGTTGCAAACCAAACGCTGCCTATAGTTGGCACCACATTCTGTCTGAATTTCCATTAGCAAAGTTACAGCAAACCTTGCGCAACACGAAAAATAACAGTCTGTTTTTCCACAAAAATAGCATTCTTTTACTCAGATTTTATTAGTTTCGATAGCTTTTTACAGTCATTACCTAATTCATCACCCTACATATCTACATGAAACCATTAAACCTACCATCATATCCCATTAAAATCAAGCAGGTAAACGGTCAAACAGCCATATACGATTTTCTACGTCAACGCTATATTCACCTCACCCCCGAGGAATGGGTACGCCAACATTTCACCCATTTTTTAGTAGAACATAAACATTATCCGGCTGGACGTTTAGCCAATGAAATTTCGATTGTCGTGGGTGGTTCCACACGCCGTTGCGATACGGTTTTCTACCATAAAGAGGGAGGACGGCCGCAAGTTATCATTGAATATAAAGCGCCAAACATTCCCATTACTCAAGCCGTTTTTCAACAGATTTATGCCTATAACAGTGTACTGAGAGCTGACTACCTTATTGTAAGCAATGGTATCAGTCATTATTGCTGCCAAATTGATTACAAAACGATGAGCGCAAACTTTCTGCATAACATTCCCGATTACAATGAGTTGTAAGCCCTTGAATTTGAATGGAATTCAAAATTTAGGGACAACTTGAAGTAAAAACAACAGACTCAATATCCATTTTGCCATATAATCAGGCACAAAAAACCGCAAATCCAATAACGTCCCAAACAAGACGATATTGAATTTGCGGTTATTTATATGGTTATCGCTTCAAACGCGACAACAGCTAATCATTTACTCGGCATCCTTTTTCGTGATGCGACGCGTGCGACGCTTCGGCTTTTCCTCAACCGGCTTATCAATCTTTACACCAGCCAATTCGGGGTCAATCATGATACGTCCGCAGTACTCGCATACAATAATTTTTTTACGCATACGGATGTCGAGCTGACGCTGAGGCGGAATTTTATTGAAGCAACCACCACAAGCATCGCGCTGTACGTAAACGATACCCAAACCATTGCGCGAATTGCGACGGATGCGCTTGAACGCTGCCAACAGACGAGGTTCGATGCTCTGCTCCAAGTTCTTGGCCTTTTCGCGCAACTTTTCTTCCTCGGCCTTGGTTTCAGTCGTAATATCATCGAGTTCCGACTTCTTCATGTCAAGGTCTGCACGACGTTCTTCGAGCATACGCTTGGCATTCTCAATGTCAGCCTTTCGAGCATCAGCCGTACGCTGGCTTTCGCCAATCTTTTTGTTTTGCAATTCAATTTCAAGGCTTTGGAATTCAATTTCCTTTGAAAGCATATCGAACTGACGGCTATTTTCGACAGTTTCAAGCTGCATTTTGTAGCGATCAATAGCTACTTGCGCTTCATTGATTTTTGCCTTGCGTGCTGCAATATCGGCCTTAGCTGAAGTCACATCCTCATTGTATTTTCCCATACGGAGCGTCAGACCTGCAATTTCGTCTTCAAGGTCCTGCACTTCAAGAGGAAGTTCACCACGCAAAATTTTGATGCGGTCAATTTCAGACAACATCGTTTGCAACTGATAAAGATTTTTCAGTTTCTGTTCAACGGACATATCCGCAACGTCTTTCTTTGCCATAACTACCAATAAGGCTTACCGCCGATGCTTACCCCAATGCCTGTCCTGCTTGAAATGATTCATTCCATTCATTGTCAGACAAATACCTATATACTAATGTTGCAAGCAACAACGGCTATTTATAAAAAAATTATTTTTACTGTTTTATCCCCTCTGCCACACTCAGCAAAATAGGGTTTGTGTTTATTTGTGTTTCGACCACCCGTAAATCAGGATGTGCCGATTCAAGCATGCGATGAAGCAACTGAATGGTAAAGCGCTCACTCTGATAATGACCCATAACACCAATCAGAATGTCGTTTTCATGACCAAAATAGCGGTGATACCCCATTTCTCCAGTCAAAAAAACATCTGCTCCAACTTTAATAGCCTCGTCCAGCAAAAATTCACCGGCTCCTCCACACAAGGCCACAGTTTGCAAAATGCGTCCAGGGCCCTCGGTGTGCTGTACCGCCTCAATGCCAAACTGCTTAGTTACCCAAGCTATGAATTCAGCTGTATGCATCGGCTTCGGAAGTGTACCAACGACACCACTACCACCATCCATTTTAGAGTTTGGCAACAAGAAATGCACATTGTTCAAGCCCAAGCGCTCAGCTATCATAAAGTTCACACCCCCCGGTGCATTATCCAGGTTTGTGTGAGCTGCATAAATGGCTATCTGCTTTTGAATGGCCAATGCTACACAACGTTCCACTTGTGTAGCTCCGACAATCCGCCGAAGCGGACGAAACAAAAGGGGATGATGCGCCACAATCATATTACAGCCCATAGCCTCAGCTTCAGCTATCACTTTTTCAGTGACGTCAAGACACAATAAAACCCCTGACACATCTTCGGCCTCTGTTAATCCAATCTGCAAGCCAGCATTATCGTAGCTTTCCTGCAGCGGCAGTGGCGCGAACCGTTCAAGGGTCTCAGCGACTTCCTTTATCTTCATATTTTTAATGAGATATAATATTTTTCCGTTTGCAAAGTTAGTACTAAATATGTAGAATGCCAAGAAACAAGGATTTTTTTTCGTATTTTTAGGCATCCCGATTTTCTCTCCCTACTTTATGTCAGCAAAATACATTGAAATTACTTTTACACAAACGGCAAAACCGCCTTATTTTATAGAGCCAACTTAGCAAAATCACACTTTTATATGCAATCTTTGCAAAACAAGAGCAAAAACATCGTAGCAACTTTGGATAAAAAAACATTCATCCTTAACTTTGCATCCGAAAAAAGTAAACAATAGCTTAACACAAAGCTAAACAATATAAAGGAATTAGTTCTATAAGTCCTGCTTAAACAAGGCACATAAGGTAAAAAGATTAGAATCACAGAATCAAGAGAAAAAGATTAATTAGGTAAGAAGATTTGTAAAAAGGTAACAGTTAGATGTAGGCTCTCAATGAGCCGGTGGGCGTGGCAAAACGAGCCTCGCACCACTTCACGAAAGGGGCGGAAGCCCTTTTTTTTGTACCTTTCCATTACCTTCCATCACACCGCAGTTAAAAATAAAGTAAGAAGATGGCTCAGTCGCAAAAGCGTGTGATAATACTCAACAATGCATCTCGGGTTTCAGACAGGCCTACCAGCCTTACTTTCTGTTGTAACAAAATGTCAAAGAACGCTGAATGAATAAATTAGGAATACTGTTTTTTCATCCGTCAAAACTAATGCGCAGCTTATCAATGCTGCAGTGCTGCCTTTATTGCTGAAGCAATGTCAGTGCAAACCGAATGCAAAACCTGAAAACACGTTTTCAAAAGTTATGCTGAGGTGCAGCCTTACTTCGCCAAAGGCAATGTCAGTGCAAACCGAATGCAAAACCTGAAAACACGTTTTCAAAAGTTATGCTGAGATGCAGCCTGACTTCGCGACAGCAAAGATACAACATACACAACCCGAAATCCCAATTTTTTGTTCACCTAATATCGCACCTCGAAAGTTTTCCAAACCGTCGAATGAGCATCCAGCCCTTTGTCTACAGGCATTCCGGTGCATTTTTCACACGCAAAAAAAATAAAATAGGGATATAACATTTCATCTCTTGCCAATTATCAAAACATACGAAGCAGCAACATTTTTCCTCAACCCAATGCTACAGCCCACACACCTTTTTACTACTGACCTATTGCCTGGTGGCTACATGCTTTCTATCAAAGACAAGCCGAACAGATAAATTCTTCATACACACATCGACTTTATGTGATTAAGAATGTAGATGTGGAGTATGAGATACGAAAGAAGGTATCACGTAGGGGGCTGTGCTGGTATCACAAATAGACATTACATGTCTTTACGCGGTGATAAATACAAATACGCATGGAATAACTACCGCTATATAAGTTGCTGATATTCAATTATTTCAAGTGGATTCCTTTTGTTTTTTTAGGTGTTCTTGTTCTGTATATGTCGTTATTTTGTTGTTTCTTTGTTTCTTGAAAATAATACTATAACAAAATAACATGAACGGAAATAATGTAACACTGCGAAAGAAACCTCTGAAAAATGGTGGGTTCTCGCTTTATTTGGATGTTTACCGAGCCGGGGTAAGAAAGTATGAATACCTTCGCCTTTATTTGGTTCCGGAAAATACACGAGCGGATAAAGCAAAAAATAAAGAGACGATGGCTTTTGCCGAGGCAGTAAGGGCAAAACGGGTTGTGGAACTCCGCAATGGTGTGTTCGGATTCCAAAATAAAGGTTCGCATGTTAAGTTTGCTGAGTTCTTCCATAAAATCCTCAAAGAGAAGGAACAGCGATTCAGAAGCAGCACGTTTGTAAAGTTCCGTGGGTTATGGAAACATCTTGAAATTTTCGATGCTCGGGTTAACACCATGACGATGAACCAAATTACCCCGGAATGGAGCGAACGCTTTGTTGCGTATTTGCGGAATGCTCACCCACTGACTCATACGCGGCAGAAAAATGCCTTGCTAAAGGGTTCAAGCGCAAAGAATACTTTTGCGAGATTCCGACATTTAATTGCCTGTGCCGTACGTGAAGGACTGGTTCCCGCCGAAACGCTGAGCCGTATTCGTACATTGCGCATTGAGGAATCTGCACACGAACGCCAATTTCTGACGTTAGACGAGCTGCGCTTGCTGGCCGCTACTCCGTGCGATAACAAACTGGTGGAGCGTATGTTCTTTTTTTCGTGTTTGACGGGGCTGCGTTTTTCTGATGTCGTGGCTCTTAGATGGAGCGATGTGTCGAAACAGGGTGAATTTACGCGCATTGTGTTCCATCAGCAGAAAACGGGGGCTTTGGAGTATTTGGATATTTCGCCACAGGCCGAACAATATATGGGTACTCGTGGCAATGATTCAACCCGTATTTTCCCATTTTCGAATTCGGTTAATATGTTGTGCAAGCATTTGATGGTGTGGACTGAAAAGGCCGGCATAAACAAACATATTACTTTCCACTCAGGACGGCACACATTCGCTTGCCTCATGCTCGATCTGAATACCGACATTTACACGGTGAGTAAGCTGTTGGGGCATCGCAACATTTCGACTACGCAGATTTATGCCAAAATCATAGACAAAAACAAGCAAACGGCTGTGGCGCGGATTCCGCAAATACTATCAAAAGAGTAGCTTTTTACTACCTTTGCAACTTTATTTCTATTGTTTACAACATGAAACGTATTTGTATTTTAACGGCACCTACAGAAACAGGCTTGTGCGGCACTTGCGATTTACTACCGGGATGGGTCGTTTCTACCTCAGGCAGTTTCAGCGACTTCAAAAAGGAAGCAAGCGAGAGTGTGTCTTTTTATTTGGAGTGTGCCAAGGCAGACGGTGACGAGGTTGCCGCTGAGTTCGATGATGACTGGGCGCTCGATTTTGTGTTTGATGTTCGTGCGGTTCTTTGTTATCTGCGCGGCCTCATGTCGTTTGCGGCTTTGGAGCGCCTTACCGGCATCAACCAAAAGCAGCTGGCGCACTATGCAGCCGGCAGAAGCAATCCTCGGCCGGAGCAGGGGGAAAAAATTGTTGAGGGGTTGCACAGCTTTGCGCATTTGTTACTAAGCATCGAAGTGCGGTAAAGCTGCTGCAATATGTGTTTAGGGCTATTTTTGAGACAAGGAGTTCATCTTTATGCGGATGAACTCCTTGTTTTATTATGATTACAATTTTTTCAACCATTCCTTACCACGCTTCGTAAATGTCCAAAGGTATATACCGCCGACAATTACCGTTCCAAGCGCATATACTACAACAAATGTTTCCATATCACTTTAATATTTTATTGGCCAAAAGTGCAGGTATGATGGTAAGCAGCACACCGAACAACACAGATAGCCAATTCGTTACATCACTAATGTCCGAAAATAGCGGCAATATCAAGCCGACAATCAATCCGGCAAAGGATAGCTTCGACAAATCAAAAAAATATCCTGCCAATTTTTCGCGTCTGGTGTCTGACTTTTTCCGATTCTCTTCTTTTATTTTTCTTACTCGTTCAAAGTTACTCATTTTTTTCTGCACGCTTCTTGGGAAAATCGTAAATTTGTAGCAACTCAACTTCACTCCTTATGACCCACCAAATCATCACCTTTTTTAATCGTTTGTATTATCGCCGTTTGTACACTCGTCTCCTGTTTCATTTTATCAAGCGGAACGATGGGGGTGCGCCTGTTTGCCTTGCGGAAGAGGCTTTTAAATCGATTACGGGGCGCGACTACAAAGAGGCGATGGGCTTTTAGTCCTTTTTTTTGATTGGCATAACGGGTAGAATCACAGGGATTGAAAACGTGATGCGCGATACGTTTTGCTGTGTGTCATCCTTGCCTACTTCTGCTTTGAATCCAATTACATTGACTCCTATTTTTGCAGAACCATTATCGCGTTCTGAAGCCATCACAGCTACGTCAAAGTTTATTCTTTCAATGCGGCAAACATTCCCGTTCAGTAAAACTTCGTTATCTCCGTAATCACTTCTTTGCTTTGCCGGATTGATTACCGCACCGTTTTGAAGTGTTTGCTGCATTTCGCTAATGGCACATGTTATATCTGATAGTGCCGTTTTTACAAATTCTTTCAGATCCATTTTTCTATTTTTCGCTATTTGGAGCGCACTCAATGCAGTGTGCTCCTTTTTTTATTTCTTATCGAGCAGCACTTTGATGAGCCTTTCTTTTTCGTTGAGCAATTTTTCGAGGGCTTCAATTTTTTGTTGTGCCATTTTCAGTTCCTGGCTCACGCTGCTCTCGCCACCGGCCGATTCGTTCGTGATGGTTTTGATGGCATTGCCGTGCATCGCTACGGCACTGTTTACAGAACTTACTTGAGCGGGGGGAGCTACGTCTAATAACATGGGGCCAACACCGGTCAGAAGCCAGGTTGGGTTTATATTCTCGCAATTATTCACGATTCTCTCCAAAATGTCAACTTTCGGAGTAACATTTTTTGTATAGCCTCTGATATTTGCTTCAGTTGTACCGATAAGTGAGGCAAATGCTGTGTTTTTACCTTTTCCATAGAACTTCACAAGTTCGTTAATTCTTTCGTGTATCGTTGTCATATTCGCGATATATTTCGTTTTTATAATTAGAAATCGCTAAATTATTCGATTAAATCGCATTTTCTCACGTTATTTCTTTGCTAAATCGAATTATCTCACGATATTTGCAACGTGTTCGAGAAGAAATCGCGAAATCTTTACCCGAATAAGTTGTATTTCTACCGCAAATATAAACAAAACAACCCAAACAACCCAATGACGAAAGAATTTATGACGCGTCACGAGCGCGAGAAAATGGCCCGTCACCAGGCCGTGTGCGACAGATGGAGCGAGCTCCGCAGCAATCCCGAGTATGCCGACATAGCCCCGTCGCGCATCTATGGTAAGGTGGCCGACGAAATGGGGCTTACGCCGCAGGGCGTGGTGCTCATACTCTGCCGATACGGGCTCTACGAAACAAAGGCCATGCGCCAAAAGCGCGAAAAGGAAGAACGACGCGGCAAACGCGCAGCACTTAAGAACTGACAATACCAAACAGCACATGGACAATACAATCAAGGCAAAAGCCATAGTCAAGGTCACTACGGAATGCGGCTACTGGCTGTTATCTGAAATACGCGGACTGAAGGAAGGCACAATCCTCGACGGCCGATATAGCCCGCGAAACAAGGCGTTTGACTTCTCATTCAACGGGCAGGACTGCATGCTTTGGATAGGCCAGAACGCGGAACTGCTAACAAAAATATGAACTTAAAAGCGCATTGAACCATGCAAACAAAACACAGCGTAATTCGCCAAATCATTACTGCCGACTTCGGCTGCGACGAATGTGCCAAAAATGCCAAATGCCCCATTTACCGCGGCGAACGCAGCAGCATCAGTTTGCCCCGCATGCCGGCCCTACCCTGCCTGGCCTATACCTACGAACGCGCCATGCTCCTGCTCATTGACCGCATGGGGCGAATGACACCCACCCAGGCGCTCAGCCTAATAGGCCATAAAACCAACCCACAGCCATGAAACGCGAAATTCACCAACTCCCACTCTTTGCCGACAATCAGCTACCGCCGCCCATTCCCCCCTGCGCTGCCGAGCTCACCGGCCCCGAATGCCCCACACCGCTCGATGTGGCCAACCTGATTGTGAGGCGCACAAGAATTTGGCAGCGCGAACACCCCGGCTGCGATTGGCACGAAATTGTGACGCCCAACTGGCACGCCTACGTGGCCTGGCACCTGAATGAACCCCCTGATGTAAAACCCTTTAACACCCCCAATCCATGATGAACCCCCATGTAACCTACAACTCTACCCCCGCAGCCTCCGACCATTCGCCGCTCTGCCTGTTCGACCGCGTGCTGGTGCGCAACCGCTCCGACCAGCCATGGATGCCCCGCATTTTTGCCGGACTGTACACCGAAACAACCGTCAACGGCCGCGAGGTATGCGAGGTATGCCACTTCCAAGCCACCGACGGCAATTATTACTTGCAATGCCTGCCCTACGAAGGCCGCGAGGACTGGGTGTTTACCTGCAGGAACACCCAGCAGGACAACACCAGCTGGATGCCGCAGCGTGGCGACAAATACTACGCTGTGTGCTGGAGCGGCCGTTCTGAAGCACACCCCCTCTGCTACGTTTGGGAAAATTACGAATCCGACCTAGGCAAGCTGAGCATGGGCAACTGCTTCCGCTACGAATCGGAGGCTCAAAAAGCAGCCGACGAACTGAATGACTTTATCAAACAATTATTTACCAAACCCTAACCCCCTCACCGAAGAAAATGAAAAATGAAATTACTGTTCAGCAGACGACGACCGTCTACGAATACGAACTGATTGACAACGGCGTACTGCTCACCGACACCGAATGCGGGCTGCGCGTGGCTGCGCTCAACGACGACGACGGCCGGGGCATCACCAACCAGAAGGTGGTAGAACTGCTCGGCAATTGGCTGCACGACGAAATCGAAAAAGTAATAGAACGCTCGGTGGCCGAAAAAGCGAAAATAACCATCGGCATAGAAATAGAACCCATTAACGAATAACCCACCCATGAGCAAAAACGACAAACCAATGACAAAACAAGAAGCTATCCAGGCAAAACAAGACATCGAAAAAGCCTTCGAAGAAATTTCAGCACGCATGTGCGCCCTGCAACTCCAATACCCGGAACTCGGAATGCTGGCCGCATTCCGATTCTCACAGCACTCAATTGTCGACAACAAGGGCTGTGTACCCGCCGACAACGTAACAGCCACAAGCTCTACAGTCTTTGGAAATCTTGAAACCACATTCGCCGGAATGGCACACATCTTACATTCTATCGCCATCGACGAAAATATGCCGAAAGTAGCCGAAGCACTCATCGACTCTCTCTCTGCGAGCTGGGAAAAAATGAAAAATGACTACAACATCGACTTGTAAAAATCGAACTCAACCCATCGGAGGTTTGAACCTATGACGCCCTGCTTCACTCATCCAACCCACACATTCAACAACATACCCCCCGCGCCTTATGAACCACCCACACCCCTCGCCCCTGCCCGGCCTGCTGCTTGAGCTACTGAAGTGGGCACTTGCCGCCCTCATTGTTTACGGAGCATTTGTGCTCGCTGCCATGTTTGCCTACGGACGGCTCTGGGCCATACTCCCGGCCCTAAGTCTGTGCAACATAGGCCGCGCAGCGTACCGCCTGGGCTGGATGCCTACGCTGTTTTACACAATTGAAGAATAACTCACTCACACACACACTTAACACCCTTAGAATTATGAACCCCGAAAATCAAACCCCCACCACTGCGGCCATTACCCTGGAAGATTTAGCCGCGAAACTCGACGAACTGAAAGCCCTTGCGACCATTGGCGTGAAAAAGGTGCTGACCATGAAGGAGGCCGCCATTTACACGGGCTGGAGCCTGCCGCGCATGTATGCCATGACCTCAGGCCGACTGATACCCTACTACAAAAAGAACTCGAAAGTATACTTCAACAAGGAAGAGCTCGATGCCTGGATGCTGCAGCGCAAAATGCGAACCAAGGATGAGCTGGAGGCCGATGCCGAGAACTACTGCTTTAATCGTGGCCGCGTATTTTAACCCTTGCGATGGCTTATGGAAAACAGTTGGATACGTCTGCACCGCAAACTCATGGACGACCCGCTATACTTTGCCGAGCCGTTCTCGAAAATGCAGGCTTGGATAGACTTGCTGCTGCTGGCCAACTTTGCCGACCGCGTGACGTTCATTCGCGGTAACCGAGTAACCATTAAGCGCGGACAGGTGGCCTATTCGCGCGAATGGTTCTCGGGGCGTTGGCGGTGGTCGAGGGGCAAGATAGACCGCTTTCTCGACATGCTGGAACGCGAAAATATGATAGGTCGACAGAAATCGGCTGTAATCACCTGTATATCAATACTTAACTATGATACCTATCAAGATAACGGGTCGACAGACAGGGCGGTAAACAGGTCGGCAGACAGGTCGGCAGACAGGTCGGCAGACAGGTCGGCAGATAGGTCGACAGAAATCGAGCCTAATACATTGATAATCAATACTTACGAAAATGATTTCAATTTAGACGGGTCGGCAGACAGGTCGACAGACGGTACAAAAGACGAGACAACAGAAAGTACAACAGACGGTACACAACATAATAATATATATAATAAGAAAGAGAAAGAGAAAGAAAAAAATAAAATAAAAAAAGAAAGCGCGAAGGCATTTGAAAGGCCGAGTGTAGAGGAGGTGAAAGCCTACATGGACGAGCAGGGGACACCGATTGATGCCGTACACTTCACAGACTATTACGACAGTGTAGGTTGGCGCATCGGAACCCGCCCCATGGCCGACTGGAAAGCCGCTGCCAGAATGTGGGAAAGAACCGAAAAAGCTCGTGCCGCCGAAGCCGCGAAAAAAGAAGCCGAGCGCCGCCAGCGCGAAGCCGAGCGCGAAAAAGCGCGAGCCGAACGCCCGCAAATAATCATTCAAAAAACCGAACGCTATGAAAACGGAACAAACCCCACAGCCGCGCCAGCGACTA
>ULXR01008506.1_pt1 | contig 24300 bp, 18 predicted proteins | sample 1961511 | NCBI WGS metagenome assembly ULXR01 (sample SAMEA4835844, study PRJEB28245) | human gut metagenome | biome: gut microbiome; material: fecal sample | place: Denmark | collected 2008 | reverse complement strand
GTTTGGTAAATATAAATATATAAAAATAATAAAACAAACAAAAAATAGTAATTTTATAATTGAATGTCACAAATATAAATAATAAAAAAGAGTTGTTTTCAACTCTTTTAATTTACTTTTCTTTTTCTTAAATTAGTAAATAACAATAGTCCACCAGCAATAACGATCAATCCACCAATAATCACAAAGATAATAGAATTCATTGCTGTATCTGGTACATCAATCAAAGGTGCATTTTCTAATACCGCATTAACTGTTCCATCTTCTGTAACATCTACCCGCATCTGAATTGTTTGTGCTTCATAATTTGGAGGAGTTACTGTTTGTTTAACGATATATTCGCCTACTGGTAAAGTAATATTTAATTCACTATCAGTAGTTTCATATTTATATACTTCGTTACCTTTTAAATCATAAATAGTAACTTCTGCTCTACTTAAATTATTACCAGTAGAAGAATCAATAACTTTAACATTTAAATTACCAATTCTCTGACTAAACTCTAAATTTAAATCTGCATCTAACGTCTGGATTATTTTACAATTCCTTGTAACAGCACTATATTCTAAATAATCATACAACCACATTCTACCTGCAGAAGGTTCTTCATATCTCGTCGGTTCCAAACCTGTATATAATTGCAAAGCATCAAACTCAAATTCTCCATTAATATGAATAGAATAATCAAGTGTTTTATTTTCAATTTCTGAAATAGGAATTCGTACTCTAAAACTCTCTCCAGCATCAAAAGAAGTTTCTTCTTCTCCATTTTTATTTACGACAACCATTGGACTTTCAACATCTACTGTATAACCACTAAATTTATCAGAATAAACTTTTCCAGTACTGGTAGGAGTAATTAAACCGGTTTCGACATACTCATTAGTAACACGATAACTAATATCACTTTGTGTTAAAGGATCTAATTCTACCTTACGATTTTGATCAACATACCAAGTAACATAATCTTCCCAAGTATCAAGATACTCTAACATCTTATCTCCATACTTAGATTTCTTTAATAACTCTTTATCACCTGCTGACAAATTGTTTTGATAATTCCAATGATAAGATGCATAATCATCAGATTGATATATATCATATTTATCATCATATACATTATCCTTAGGTAATTCACGAAATTTCCAATCATAATTTAAACTGTCATCAAACCCAATCAATCGATCCATTGCCCACAAAACCAATAATTGTTTATAATAATCATCTTCATCTTTATCATCACTAAAATAAGTATCATTAATTAAATAATTCATCAAAAAAGAATAATTTTGTGTTTTATCAAGATTAACATCAGAAATATTATAATATAAAGTATATCTATTATCATTAGCAATTTCATAATCCTTATCAAAAATATAGTTAGTAGCCACAAACATTCGATAATCTGACAATGAAGATGAAATAGGTACTAATTTTCTATAAAATCTACCATATGGCAAATCTATTCGATTATTTTTTTCCTTAACATATACCTCCTCATCATCTCCCACAATAAACTCTATTTCATTAGGGCAATAATTACCGCTAATAGGCTCTGCATAACTACTCTTGCTAATAACTAATATTCCAGAAACAACTAAAACAAGAACCGCAATTACAACTACTACTCTTCTCTTCATATTAACCTCCAACCACTACTATTATTGCAATATTCTAAGTATCTTAATTATATAATATTATCTCCCTTTTTACAATCTGTATACAAAAAAGAAATAGTCAAAACTATTTCTTTATCTTATGTATTAACTTCATCAAATAATAGTGCCAAGTAATTGGAAGTTCAAACTCACCAATTAATTCTTCCACAATTCCATTAAAACCACGTTTAAATTCATAAATTCCATAATCTTTAGGGTGTTCATTGATATTAGCTGGAATGCCATAAAAATTATGCTTTTTAAAACCATGTTCAATACCATATTGAATCATCATCCATTGCAATAAATATTGCGAATTAAACTTTAAAAACTCTTCATAATTACCACTAGATAAATAAATAATTTCTGGTTGAATAATCATAAACATAGAACCAGACAACGTAATAACATCTGTTCCTTTTTCTTTACGAATATCCTCAGCATCTTGAATTCTTTTATCAAAAGAAACAATCTCATTTTCCAGGTTTTTCTTCTGACCATCATTATATTTAGCATCACTCAAACTAGACAATTTATCTTCTAATTCTTTCTTTTCATCATGTAATTTTTTTAAATACTGAACCAAATCCAACTCTGTTACATAATATTTAACTTCACCTTTATCATGAAAAAGTTGATACATCTTCTGAAAATAATCAACACTACGAACAGAGAAGTTCTTTCTTTCACCAGTTTCTACCATAATATTTTGAAAACGATCCAATTCATTATAGCTAAGTTCTTTCACAGTAATACCAAACTTTTCAGTCTTACGAATTTTATTTCTAGTTCCCGCTTTCATCTCTTTTAAAATTTGCTCTTTTGTCTTTCCCTCTAATGGTAAAGAAAACATCCACCCAACTTGCTCCATATTAGAAACAGGAACCTTCTTAAAACCAAATTTTAACAAATCAGAAACAACTTTACTATGGTCTACACCACCTTCAACAATATTACCATCAATATCTCTTTCTTTATATATAACATAAGGATCCATTCTAAAGATATACCCATGATGTTTTTTGACAAATTTCTTTATTTCATCTAAGAAATAATGTAATAAATCTTCATTTTCATAATCAACAAGAACACCTCTTGGAGAATAAAACTCATATTTTCCAAAATGACGTTTATGAGAAACAATCATAGCAGCTGCAACAAGTTTTTTATTATCTTCTACGCCAACATAATAAACATCCCAACCACTACTTTTTCTCAAGTCACCAATTTCAGGAGCAGATAAAAAAGTTTTTAGAGGATGATTTTCCCAAAACTTGCGATATCTCTCTTTTGTAATTTCTATAAATTGCATAACTATCACCTTCTTTAATAGTATATAAGAAATTAATAATTTTATCAAATGAACTATTTGTGAACAGAAAATAATTTCTTTTTCTTACCATAATAAACAGTTTCCATTTTACGATATACTTTTTTATCTTGATCAAAAATAGTAAGTAAAAACATAATAACTACAATAATTAATGTAATAATTACTAAAAACAATGGCAAACTAAACTCTTCTTTTTGAGGAATCGTAGTATCCAAATAACTATTAGTTAAATAAATATTAAAATTATCTTTAGTAATAACAACTTCATTTTCAGCTGGTACAAAGTTAGCAATATTTTGAATTGCTAAATCTTTAAGACTATCATCTATCACAACAGGATAACCATATACTTTAATTGGTTTAGGAACTTCTGTTGTTCTCTCATAAGTATAATCAATAATAGGTTTATATTTATCATAATCATCAGCATCAATAGCAATCAAATAAGTATGCCATTGACCAGTATCTTCTTCTTCAATAACAAAATGAATCTCTTTATTAGCCTTTTCATAATAAGCAAATTTCTCACTCATTTTAGAAATGGTAATATAAGTATAATCATCAACTGTTTTAGCCTGTTCCCATGGAACAATCTCTTCTTTTTTTTCATATAATTGATAAATACAAACAACTAAAATAGTAATAACGATTAAATAGACAAGACAAATAAAAGTCTTAAAAACCAATCTTTTTTCATACCATTTTTCATGAATAGGATGATTTATATTTTTCTTAATGTTCAATAACTTCTTCATATACTTCCCTCTATTATAAGAATATCACATATCAAAGAAAAGAAATAGACAAACCATTTATATTATAGTTTCTTTTAAAATAATCCTTAATAAAAAAAGACTATTTAAATAAATAAATAGTCTGGTTTTTGATAAGTTTCATTATAATCTTTATCTTTCATATATTTATCGACAAGTACAACTTGTTCTTGTTCCAAACTTTTTGGAACATCAATGATTCTTTGATTTCTAGAACCTCTAAAATAAATATCATAGCTTTTTTCTTCTTGAATAAATTTTCCATCTACTAAGACATCAATTTGATCAAGTAATCTTCTAGCTTTTGGATTAGCAAGCATCTGTTCATATGTAAAACCTGTATAACACCATACATTTAATCCCATCTCATGAGCAGCCTTACTAATCTCATAACAAGCATCACTTTGACAAACAGGATCCCCACCAGAAAGAGTAATACCATCTTGGTTTTTAATTTTCTTTAGTTCTTCAATGACTTCATCTACATCAATTAATGCACCATCATCAAAGTCCCAAGTACTAGCATTATGGCATCCAGGACAGTGATGTGGACAGCCCTGTGTCCAAACCACTGTTCTAATCCCTTCTCCATCTACAATAGAATCCGGCTGCAAATAAGCAGCCAATCTAATTTTCATCTTATTTACCTTCTCTAGCCATAATTTCTTTCATACCAGAATGTTTAACACGATCTCTTTCTTCAGCACGTTTTCCATTATTAAATCTAGAAACATCTCCTGCTAAATATCCTGTAACACGTCTAATTCTTTCAAATTTTTGTCCTTCACCAATAATTTTTTCCATAATATATTCACTCCTCTTTTCTTTCATCTATATAAAACTATTCACAACAATTGTTATCAATAGATGTAATCTTTTCCATTGGAACCCCTTCGAACTCATGACGTCCACACTTAGGACATACATCATTAATAACTCCAACATATCCACAAACAGGGTCACGATCAACTGGGTGGTTAATAGCACCATAACCAATTCCAGATTCTTTCATTAAACGAATAACACTTTCAAAAGCATCTACATTAGAAGCAGTATCACCATCTAATTCAATATAAGAAATATGTCCACCATTTGTAAGTTCATGATATGGAGCCTCTTTATGAATCTTGTCACTGATACTAATATGATAATAAACAGGTACATGGAATGAGTTGGTATAATACTCTCTATCAGTAACTCCTTTAATCTTTCCATAAATAGCTCTATCGATTGCAGTAAATCTACCAGCCAATCCTTCAGCAGGTGTTGCTAAACAAGTAAAGTTCAAATTGTATTTTTTAGAATTCTCATCACAACGATGACGAATAAATTTAATAATTTCTAATCCAAGTTTTTGACTTTCTTCACTTTCTCCATGATGTTTGCCAGTCAAAGCTTTTAAACATTCAGCAAGACCAATAAATCCAGTAGATAAAGTTCCATGTTTCCATACCTTTCTAAGTCTATCAGTAGGTTTTAACTTTTCACCATTAGTCCAAACACCTTGTCCAAGTAAGAATGGGAAATTATAATTATGTTTACTACATTGTACTTCGAAACGTTCTAGTAATTGATCACGAACCATATCTAAAACATCACTAAGTTCTTGATAGAAACCTTTCATATCAGGTTTTTCTCTTTCTTTCAATGCAATTCCATATTTAATTCCAAGTCTTGGTAAATTAATCGTTGTAAATGATAAGTTACCACGACCTGTAACAACTTCATTATCAGGAGATGTAACATCACCAATTACTCTTGTACGACATCCCATATATGCAATTTCTGTATTGAAATCTCCCTCTTTATAATATTTTTTATTAAATGGAGCATCAATAAATGCAAAGTTAGGGAAAAGTCTCTTAGCAGAAACTTTACAAGCTAATCTAAATAAATCATAGTTTGGATCTTCCTTATTATAATTAACTCCTTCTTTTACTTTAAAGATAGATACAGGGAAAATTGGAGTTTCTCCTTTACCTAATCCTCTATCAGCTGAAAGTAAGAAGTTTTTAATAACCATTCTTCCTTCTGGAGAAGTATCTGTACCAAAGTTAACAGATGAAAATGGAACTTGTGCTCCAGCTCTAGAATGCATGGTATTTAAATTATGAATAAATGCTTCCATTGCTTGTTGTGTAGCTCTATCTGTTTTTTGTAATGCTTTTTCATAACTCTTTTCAAAGATTTCATGAATTCTACTAGAACCTTTTTGATAATCACTAAATTCTTTAACATCTAAATCAATAGATTCAACTTTATCAATTTCACGAATAATACGATCAATATTAATAATTGGAATAAATCCTTCTAAATCTAAGAAATCATAGATTGTTTGCTTAAATTGTTTTTTAAATGTTTTTAAAACTCCTGGTGCTAAATAATAATCAAGTGCTGGAATAGCTTGACCACCATGTTGATCATTTTGATTTGCTTGAACTACGATACAAGCAAGAGATGCATAAGTAGAGATATCTTGAGGTGGACGAATATAACCATGACCAGTATCAAATCCATTTTTAAATAATTTTGATAAATCAATTTGACAACAAGTCGTTGTTCCCATTGCTAAGAAGTCCATATCATGAATATGAATTGTTCCATTATCATGAGCTTCAGCATATTCTTTTTTCATCAAATAAGCTTTTGCAAACTCTTTAGAAACAGTTGCTCCATATTGAAGCATAGTTCCCATTGGACTATTACCATCAATATTAGCATTTTCTCTTTTAGCATCTTCTTCATTAGCAGATTTCAATCCTAAGTTCTCTAAAGATTTTAAAAATTTATGCGTCTTATTATCTCCAAAGAAACTTTCTCTTGATTGATTTCTTCTTTCTCTATAAGAAGAAAATGATTGATATACATCTTCATAACCTTTACTAGATAATTCATTTTCAATATAATCTTGAATTTCTTCAATCTTAAATTTTTTATTTTTAGCTTCGGCATCTTTTTCTATTTTCTTTAAAACTGCTTGATAAACTTTTTGAATATCTTGAGAAGTATACTTTCTTTCCTTCTCATCTTCTTCATCGTTTACTTCAACACTATCAAACCCCTTTTTTATAGCTAAAGCAATTTTTGCTCCATCAAAAGGAACTTTTTTACCATTTCTCTTAATAACAGTAAGTTCCTCTAAGATATCATTTACTTCTGCCATTTTTTTACCTCCCACAACTCTTTTTCTAAATCCATTGTATGAAACAAAATTGTAAAAATCAATAGACAAAAATATAAAAAATCGACCACTTTTTTTAAAACTGTTGATATAGCTACATTTACTCAAAAAAACTTTTTTGTTCGATTTACGACAATTGACAAAAGTTAGACATTTTACATTTTTTACAAAAACGATTTTTTATTTTTTTATAAAAAATAATTAATTCAAAGCAACGATTTCCTTATTTTTCAACAAATTTTAGAAAAACATTTACAAAAAAATTAATTTCTTCAAAAAAACACTTTTTAAATTTTTGGTATTTTTTTCAATTTTTTAATCAGTAGAACCGAAACCACCTACACGTTCCCCATCCGCATTATCATCATCTGCAATCAAGAATTTTTGGAAGATTGCTTGGCATACCGCATCTCCCTTCTTAATTTGTACATCTTCATCTTTTAAATTAATACATTGAACAAAAATGTGACCTTCATTATCCACGTTATTATAATAATCCGCATCTATAATTCCAGCACTATGTGGAAAACTAATTCCTTGTTTCTTAGGACCAGAACTTCTAGGAACAAGCACCAATACTTCATCATCTTGCATATAAGCTTTAAGCCCTGTTGGAATTAGCGTTGGTTTCATTCCTTTCTTAAAACTTGGTAAAGTTATATCTTCTGCCGCTTCCAAATCATAAGCAGCAGAACGTGCTGTTTTTCTAACAGGAATATGAATTCCCTTTCCCTCATATTCTTTTACTACTTCAAAACCTCTTATTTTCATACTTCTTCTCCTTCTAATATCTTTTTGTTGTCTATATATAAAATTTTATTATTTTCTTCTAAACTTTTTCTAACATCTATAATACATTGATTGGTACTTCCAACATATTCTGCTTTTTCACTAGCAAGTTTTAAAACAAATTTACCATCTAATAAAACATCAATATGTTGTAAGATACACTCTAAATCTTTATCAGTTTCTTTCTGTTTTAATAAATCTTCCCATAAATAACCTGTATAAAGCCAAATTGTTTTATGAGGGTACTTTTCATCCACCTCTCTCACCAGTTTAGCAATCTCACTACGATTCCCACAAAATAGTGGATCTCCTCCCGATAAAGTAAGACCACTACACCAATCATTTTCTAACTCACGAAAGATTTCTTCTTTGGCAGAATCATCAAATACAACCCCTTCATTAGGATCCCAAGTAAAAGCATTTTGACAAGCATGACAGTGATGAGAACAGCCACTTACCCACAAAACAACACGTAACCCCTCTCCATTTAACATATCCGCCTTCGTAATATTATGGTATTTCATCTACATAGACTTCCTTTCAGAAATTTCAGCCATCTTAGCATTACTCAACATCGTATCACCATGTACTCTAGAATAAGATAAATAACCATTCATACGATCAATCTTCGTAAGATCACTACTTCCACATTTAGGACACACATCCATATCTAATTCTTCATGACCACAGTTATTACAATAAGCCAAAGACAAATTAACACCTTCATAAAAGCCTTTATCCATAGCCCTTTCTACATAAGTAAGCATAGCCTTCGTATTATAACTCAAATTATAACGAACATATTGAATACGACCACCTTTAAACAATTCCCAAAATCTATCTTCCAAGTCCTGCTTTTCTATACCACTAATATTCTCCCAAACACCACAATGAAAACTATTAGAAACATATTCACGAGAACTAACACCTGGAATAACTCCATATTTCTTACGGAATTGCTTAATCTGTAATCCACATAAACTTTCAGCTGGTGTACCATAAATAGCATACAAAATATGATCTTCCTTCTTAAATTCTTGAGTCTTCTCATTAATATACTTCATAACCTCTAAAGCAAACTCTCCATCTTCCACAATACTTTTACCATTATATAACTCTTGCAATTCATTTAAAGCCGTAATACCAAAAGATGCAGTGGAAGATTTAAGAATAGGTTCAATAGCCTCGTCGGGCTTCAAATTACCCCCATAAAAGCCTCCTTGACAATAAGCAAGAGGATTTGTAGATGCTTTACGTTTTGCTAAATAGCGATAAGTTCTGATATGAATTTTACGTATCATTTCTAAATAATAATCTAACACTTCATAAAAATCTTTTTGTTCTTCACGCGCTTTTGCTAAAATCATAGGTAAATGTAATGAAATAGCCCCTATATTAAATCTACCAATAAATACTGGTTTATCTTTATCATCTGCAGGTTCCATTCCACCACGTTCATACCAAGGAGACAAAAAGGCTCTACATCCCATAGGAGAAACAATTCGACCATACTTCTTATACATTTCAGGTACATAACCATCTCCACTCAAAGATAAATAATCAGGATACATCGTCTTTTGGCTACACTTAATAGCACATAAAAAACTATCTCTTAATACTCCACCCTCACCATGTACTTTCTTATCATATAAAAATACAAGTTTAGGAAATACCGTAGGTCGTTTAAATTCCTTTTTACCTTGCCCCTTACGATGAACATTCAAAATTGTTTTTGCAATCATAACAGCAAACTTATCTTGATCAACACCAAATGTAAGAGTAACAAAAGGATAATCTCCTCTACTAGAACTAACAGTATTTAATTTATATTCAAGTCCCTGATACCCCTGTTCGCATTCACGAATTGTTTTCTTCCAAGCATATTCATCCGCTTCTTCTTTATACTCTTTTCCTTTGATATCCAAATATTCTTGATAATACATATCATAACTCTTCTTAGCATATTTCTTTAAGACAGTATCAATCTCAGGAATAGTAAAACCACCGTATTGCATAGCCGTTGTATTAATAGTAACATCACCTATTACATTAAAAGCAGTCTGTAATGTTTTTGGTTCGTTATACCAAATATTACTCATTTCAAATCCACCACTTAATACATTACCCATATCAAATAAACTACAATTCATAGTATCAAGTCTTGCACTCATATCATGAATATAAATATAACCATCTTTACAAGCCTCTATTTCTGCAGCTGTTAAGAAAAACTTCTTATAAAGTTCTTTATTAAGGCTATTATATATTAAACAACGTTGAAAAGTAACTAAAGTACTATCTGTATTAGAACAATCCTTATCACCCACACTAGTAATATATTGAGCCTTCTTATAAACTTTACCCAATATTTGATTTAAATCTTTTTTATAATCACGATATTCTCTATAACTTTTTGCAACTAAAGGATTAATAGACTCCAATGCTACTTCTAAACAACTATGTAGTTGCTCTACAGTTGGATTACTAGTTTGTGTCTCTAATAATTCAATGACTTTAGAAACAATTTTATCCAAAGCTTCATCAGTTAAGTCAACCATAACTCTTTCGGCACTAGCAGTTACAGCCATTTTAACTCTATCTGGATCAAATTTTTCTAAATTCCCATTTTTCTTTATAACCATTATTTCTCTTGCCATACACTACCTCTCCTATCCTACAAATTCAATTCTACCCCGAAATTAAAAAAAGTTATTGTTGCATTTGCAACAATAACTAAAATTTGTTAAAATAAAAAACAATGAGGTGAAGAAAAGTGTTAAAAACCTTAGATGAATCAAGACTTTTACAATTTAAAAATAATTTGTCAAACTGTGTAAATGTAAAACGTAAAACTTTTTACAATAAAGACTTAATATTAAGTTATGCACCTATAAAAAAGAAAATAGGATTTATTACATATGGTAAAGCAAATATCGTCAAAATGGACAAAGAAGGAAATACCACTATTATGAGAGATTTAAAACAAAACGATATTTTTTCCAATCTATTTTTCCAAGATTCTGAAGATGAAATATATATTATAAGTAATGAAGAAACTGAAGTAATTTTTATTGATTATTACACAATATTAAAAAACTGCAGTAGAAACTGCCCATTTCATAATAAATTAGTACTAGCATTATTCGACTTATTAATACTAGATAACAAGCAACAAAATGAAAAGATAGAACTATTATCGAAACGTACAGTAGAAGAAAAAATATTATATTTCTTAAAACAAAGAATGAATGAAAACAATGTATTTAAAGTAACCACTTCATATAAAGCAATATCAGAATATTTATTTGTTGATAGATCAAACTTGATGCGAGAATTGAAAAAGATGGAAGAAAAAGGCTTAATAGAAAAACATGATAAAATAATCATAATAAAAGAATCACAAAACTAATGTGATTCTTTTTTTCTTAAATTAGTAAACAATAATAGTCCTCCAGCAATAACAATCAATCCACCAATAATTATAAAGATAATAGAATTCATAGCGGTATCTGGCACATTAACCAAAGGTGCATTTTCTAATACCGCATTAGCTTCACCAGACTCTGTAACATCAACCCGCATCTGAACTGTTTGTGCTTCATAATTTGGAGGTGTTACCGTCTGCTTAACAATATATTCTCCAACAGGTAACGTAATATTTAATTCACTATCCGTAGTTTCATATTGATAAACTTCATTACCTTTTAAATCATAAATCGTAACTTCTGCTCTACTCAAATTTTTCCCAGTAGAAGAATCAATAACTTTAACATTTAAATTACCAATCTTTTGACTAAACTCTAAATTCAAATTAGCATCCAACGTCTCAGTGACAACACAATTACGATTAAAGGCAGACTGAGACAAAACCTCATACAACATCATTCTACCTTGAGAAGGATATTCATAGCGCGAAGCGTATTGAATCGCGTAAACTGCCAAGGAATCAAATTCAAACTCACCATTAATATGAATAGAATAGTCAAGTGTTTTATTTTTAATCTCCGAAATAGGTATTCGCACTCGAAAACTTTCTCCCGCATCAAAAGATGTTTCTTCTTCCCCATTTTGATTGACAACAACCATTGGACTTTCAACATCTACTGTATAACCACTAAACTTATCAGAATATACTTTTCCAGTACTAGTAGGAGTAATTAAACCAGTTTCGACATAATCATTAGTGACATGATAACTAATACCACTTTGTGTTAAAGAATCTAATTCTACTTTATGATTCTGGTCAACATACCAAGTAACATAATCTTCCCAAGTATCAAGATACTCTAACATCTTATCTCCATACTTAGACTTCTTCAATAATTTCTTATCCCCTGCTGACAAATTATTAGCATATTTCCAATAATAATAAGTATGATAATCATCTTCATCATAATCATACCTATCAATTTCATATTTATCATCATATTGAGTATCTACAGGAGCTTCTACAATATCATCAACATCATAATCATAAATATAGTTTATATCATCAGAAAAACCAGCAACTCTATCTATTGCCCACAAAACCAATAATTGTTTATAATAATCATCTTCATTTTCATCATCACTAAAATAAGTATCATTAACTAAATAATTCATTAAATAAGAAGATAAATAAGATTTTCTGAAATAGTCTGGACTTCGATAAGAAAAATGTTCATCTCCATAATAATTTTCATAATATTTATCAAAAATATGTGCATTACCTACAAACATTCGATAACTAGATAAAAAGGAAGATTCTGGAATAACATCAGTATAAAATCTACCATATGGCAAATCTATTCGATTATTTGCATCCTTAACATATACTTCTTCTTTATCACCAGTCAACATTCTCAGCTCACGAGCACAAGAATCGCCACCAATAGGTAAATATGCATAACTAGATTTATTAATCATCAATATACCAGATATAATAATAGCAAAAATAGCAAACCCAATAATAATATTTTTTCTTTTCACTTTCCTCACAAGCAACACCTCTATTATTTATAATTATACACTGAATTTATATTTTTATCAAAAAAAGAATTTCTAACAACCAGAAATTCTTTTTAATTTTCTTTTCTTCTTTTTAAATTAACTAAAATATCTCCAACTCCTACAATAATTAAAGTAATTCCAGAATATGTAAACATTGTAGAAAATAAAGATGTATTAGGAACTTCTACAATCTCAGGATTGGAAACTCTACATTTTTCCTTATCGCCAACAAAGGACTCTTCTCCATCAATACTAACATCACAACAATCTACAGGATTAGATTCCATTGTTACTTTAGAATTATTCGTTTTATCTTCCAAATCCACTAAAATCCTTTGACCATTTAAAGCCATTTTATTAATAGAATTTTCTGATGATAATCTTAATTGAATAACATTATTATCAATATTAATATTTAACTTTGCTCCAAGCCAAGACTGAATAGGCTCTTGATTTTCTAATACTAAAACTGCTCCATTAGTAATAGTGTTAAATCCTTTATGAATATTAATATTAAAATCTTTATACAATCTCATTTCTTTAATAATTAAAGTACCACCATTAAGATTTAACGTACTAGGATTATCAAATGTTTCCATGTCATCATAAGTAACAACAGCACCATCATTAATTTCTAATTGTCCTAATCCAATAAACCAAGTACCATTAATAATGATATTACTATCACCAGTAATACTAAAAGTTGCTCCATCATTTTGACGAATAGCCCAACCATCACCAAATATAATAGAAGACTTATCTTTAATAGTAAGAGGTTTTGTTAAAGTAATATCAGCACCTAACCAAACAGACTTATTTTGATTAATATAATTTATAAATTCATCCTCTGTAGTTGCAGTATAAAAATGAGTATATTTATGACCATCAATAGATATTCTATTTTCATCACTAACCTCATTAGAATATAAAGTATAATAATCGCCATCAAACTTTAATTTATTTTGACTAAAACTAAATTTATATTCATTATTAATATTTTGAATATTAATTTCAGGAGCATTAGGATTGATATAAAAAGAAACTTCTACATCAGTATAAAAATCAATATCACCATATAAATCAATATCTATTTTCCCATTAGGATTATCAGGAAAAGTAATATAAGGATTATAAGAATTCAAATATAATCCCTCATTACCAACTATAAACTTACCGTTATATAAAACAATAGGACTAGAATTATAACTGACAATATAACTATTATCCATAAGAACTTCGCCATCATAAACAACCAAAGGATTTTTTTCAGATTCAACATCCAGCTCTTTAAAAATAGCAGTTCCATCTTTAACAATAAAAATAGAATTATATTCATTAGAATATATTTTATTGTAATCCCCATAAATTTGAACGTCTTTTGTAATTTCAATAGGGGAAGTCACTTCAATATCAGTTCCTAAATAAACAGTACCACCAGCAGCAATTGCCTCTCTTAAACTTTCTTCATCATACACACCTCTTTCTGCAGATGCAGAAAAAGAAGGAATTATAAAAAAGAAAGCAACCACAATTAAGAATAACCACATTTTTCTCATAAATCATCTATCCTTTTCTATTATCAATATAACATCATAAAACTTATAAATAAATATATATAAAGAAGAAAAATGTCCAATTTGACAAAAAAAGAATTGAAATATTCAATTCTTTAACTTACTTTTTTCTTTCTAAGATTAGTAACTAACAAGATTCCACCAGCAATGACAATTAATCCACCGATAACTATAAAGATAACAGAATTCATAGCCGTATCTGGTACATTAACAAGTGGGGCATTCTCTAATACAGCATGAGCCTCACCAGATTCTGTAACATCAACCCGCATCTGAACTGTTTGTGCTTCATAATTTGGAGGTGTTACCGTCTGCTTAACAATATATTCTCCAACAGGTAACGTGATATTTAATTCACTATCTGTAGTTTCATACTTATACACTTCGTTCCCTTTTAAATCATAAATAGTAACTTCTGCCTTACTTAAATTATTACCAGTCGAAGAATCAATTACTTTAACATTTAAATCACCAATCTTCTGACTAAAATTCAATGTAATAGAATCATGTGCAGTCTCTGTAGAACTACAACCTTTTTGTGCTCCAATAAATGCAGTGAAGGCATAAAAATAAAGTCGTTCTTCATCAGACAGTTCTATTCTCTCCAGATTATGTCCATTATAAATCATTGTTGTCTGAAATTCATAATCTGCATTTATTTCAATAGAATAATCTATATTATTATTCTCAATTTCAGAGATTGGAATACGTACTTTAAAACCTTGACCAGCAGAAAACTTTGTCTGTTCAGTACCATTACTATCTACTACCACTAAAGGGCTAGAAACCTTAACGGTATAAGACTTCAATTGGTCTTCATAAGCCTTTCCCACACTATTAGGACGAATTAATTGTGTTTCTATATAGTCATTTGTAACATGATAAGATATATCAGATTGACTAATATTATTAAGCTCTACATTCAAATTACCCTGACTATTATAATACCAATCAACATATTTATCCCAAGTTTCCAAGTAATCTAACATTTGATCTCCAACATCAGAATTTTTTATCATCTCTTTATCGCCAGCAGATAAATTATTAATATACTTCCAAGTATATTGTATTGCATGATCATCACCATCTGATACATCTTCTATCAAATATTTATCTTCATAAGAATTATCTTTAGGTAATTCAATAAACTCAAAATTATCTTCATCACCTATAACATAATAATTCTTATCATCATCAAATCCCATCATACGATCCATAGCCCAAAAAATTAAAAGTTGTTGATAATAATAGTTCTTCTCAACATCAGAACTAAATTTAGGTATATTAACCAAATACCCCAATAAAACATCATGATTACCCGTTGGTTTTAAAGAACCACTATCATTAATTTGATAATAAGGATTAGTTCTTCCATTATAATCAGCTTCAACTTTATCAAAATAATGAGCATTAAAAACAAAAACAGTAAAATCATCCATAAATGAAGGCAAGCCTGTTCTTTCAAGAGTATCATAAGTCCAATCAGGTAAAGTAATCTTATTATTACCATTCTTAATATAAGATACCTCTTCAGGAACGCTATTAGGAAGTAAATATTTAGGACAACTATAGCCATAATTAGGATTTACACCGATAGCATAACTATCCTTATTAATCATTAATACACCAGCAATCATTAACATAATTACTGAAACAATAACAATACCATATCTTTTTTTATTTACCATAGCTCAACTCTCCTATTATAAACAATAATATATCACAAAAAGAGAAAAAAAGAAAAGACCGTTTCAACAATCCTTACCCTTGCAATCTTTTCTTTCTTAAAGTAATTACAACAAGAATCCCCGCTGCGACAAGAATTAACCCACCGATAATATCAAAAATAATTATATTCATACCTGTATCAGGTACATCTACCAATGGCACATTTTCTAATACTGCTTCTGCAGTATCATCCGTTTCAACTGTTACTCTTTTTTGAATCGTAATAGATTCATAATTTAGAGGAGTAACCGTTTGCTTAATAAGATATTCTCCTTCTGGTAATTTTAAGTTAATTTCCTTCTTAGTAGTAGTTTGACGATAAACCTCATTATCTTTATCATCAAAGACAGTTACCTCAGCACTTGGTAATAAATCTCCTGTAGAAGCATCTATTACTTTGATATTCAAATTACCAATAGATTCAGTATAACTAATATCTAAAGGAATAAATAATTCTTCATCATAAGAACCACATCTCATCAACACTCCATTTGGAACTAAATTTTCATGAATAGAACTATCATAAGGAACAGGATTACTATGAGTTTGCTTATTATGATAATATTGATATTCATTATAACGAGAAATTCCTTGAACAGAGAACTCCAAAGCTAAATTATCATCTATTTTAGAAAAAGGAATACGCAGTTTAAATCCTTCACTACTTTTAAATTCATTTGTAACATTATTGTTTTGATTTAAAACAGTAATACCATCATTAACATCCACAGTATAGTAATTAAAAGCTGGAGAATATACTTGGGTTACAGTAGGAAAAATTAAATCTGTTTCTATATAATCATCTGTTGCATAATAATGAATATGGCTCATATCAATATCATCCATAACAAAATCAGGAATTTCATCATCAGAATAACGATAGTCTTCATACCAATCAGAAAATTCAAAATATTGTTCTATAGCCCGAGCTATTTTATCACCATATTTTGATTCTAAAATTGCTTTTTTCTCCAATGCAGACAAATTATTATCAAATTTATAATCACCATTTGAATTATATTTATCAGAAGAATCAGATTCTATATTAACTTTTCTACCATTAAGATAATTAAAATTATTGTCATATCCTTCTAACAAATCACCAATCCACCAGAAAATAATTTGTTTATAATAACGATTTTCATAATCATCAGAACTAATATTAGGAATAGACTCTATTACTTCATTTACATCAGTATTATAAAATTGTCTACCACCTAAACCTCTTCTCACTAAAATTGCCAAATTATCGTAAATGGTTCCTCTATTCTTAACAATAACTTCTTTAGGAAGCAAAATCTGTTCATAATCTGTTTTTATAAGTCCCAACTGTTCATCAGATTCTTCAACAGAAATATACTCAGGACAAGTAGGATCATAATCCTCAGCATAACTATCCTTTTGAATCAATAAGAAAACCGCAACTACAGCAAATAAAATACTAACGGTAATAACAACATATTTCTTTTTCATAGTTCACCCCCTAAATAGATTTTCTTTTTTTAAATGTAATTCCAACAATCATACCACCAGCTATTGCAAGTAAACCACCAATGATAACATAAACACCTGTTGTCATAGCCGTATTCGGAACATTAACAAGAGGAGCATTTTCCAAAACAGCATTAGCTATGCCTTCTTCTGTAACATCTACTCTCATTTGAATCGTTTGTGCTTCATAATTTGGGGGGGTTACTGTTTGTTTAACGATATATTCACCTACTGGTAAGGTAATATTTAATTCTTTATCAGTAGTTTCATATTTATATACTTCGTTACCCTTCAAATCATAAACAGTTACTTCTGCTTTACTTAAATTATTACCAGTAGAAGAGTCGATTACTTTAACATTTAAAGTCCCAATCCTTTGACTAAATTGAAATAACAGCGTATCATTTAAAGTTTCAATAGAATTACATGTAGAAATATAGGCCGATGTTGACAATTGTTGATATAAAGCTTGGACTTGTTGAGAAGGAAATTCATATCTGCATGCTACTCCACGAGAATTATAAATGGTCACTGTAGGAAAAGAAAAATTTGCAGATATATTAATAGAATAATCTAAACTATTACCTATAATCTCAGAAATAGGAACTCTAACCCTAAAACCTTCTCCAGATTTAAATTCATTTTTTTCTTTTCCATTCTTATCCACAACAACCATCGGACTTTGAACATTCACTGTATAACCGCTAAATTTATCAGAATAGATTTTACCTGTACTAGTAGGAATGATTAACCCTGTCTCTACATAATCATTCGTTACATGATAACTGATATCATCTAGATTAATAGCATCCAATTCAACACTCGCATCATTTAAATACCAACTTACATATTCATCCCAAGTATGAAGATATTGCAACATTTTTTCTCCTACAAAAGAAGTTTTTAGTAATTTTTTATCTCCAGCAGATAAGTTATTAACATATTTCCATTCATTTTTAAAACCAAAACTATTATACTTATCATCATAAGTTGAATCTACAGGTGCCTCATAAACATCACCATTACTATATATATAATTTATATCATCATCAAATCCAGCCAAACGATCCATTGCCCATAAAATTAAAATTTGCTTATAATAATCATTTTCTCCTTCAAAAGAAGAAAAATCAACTGTATTAATCAAATATCCCATCAAAATAGACTGTTTCCTTGAATTATTAAACATATATGTGTCTTCACAGTTAGCATCATAATAAACATTATGTTGATCATCATAATATTTATAATAATATAAATATCTTAAATCTCCAGCAAAGATACGATTATTATTGGCATCATGATAAATTAGAGATGGTATTGTAATTTTATTTTTTTCACTATTAATGAAAGAATCTTCTTTATTTCCAAAGGTTACATGTAATTGAGTTGGACATAAATCACTCTGATAACTTTTATCCGCATAACTCTCTTTATTAATTACCAATATTCCAGAAACAGTTAAAGCTATAATAGCTAGAGCAATAAAAAAATACCGCTTCTTCATAGTAACAACTCCTCTATTATTACTTATAATTATACCCTATTTTACATAATTTAATCAAGAATCATTTAGTATACAAAAAAAGATTAGCGAGGTAGTAAACTCAAGCTAACCTTTCCTTTTTCTAAATTAATATCATCTACATAGCAATCTACGATATCTCCAACACTAACAACTTCACTAGGATGTTTAATATATTTATCTGTAAGTTTAGAAATATGAGCGAGTCCATCATTATGAAGTCCAATATCAATAAATGCTCCAAAATCAACTACATTACGAACCGTTCCTTGTAACTTCATACCTACAGTCAAATCTTTAATATCCAAAATATCACTTCTAAGTAATGGTTGTGGCATTTCATCTCTAGGGTCTAAATTAGGTTTCTTTAAAGACAAAATAACATCTTCTAAAGTATATTGATCAGTATTTAACTTTTCTTGATATTCTCCTACATCAATTTTATTTAAAGCATCAATTAATTCTTGACTACCAATATCATTAATAGTAAATCCCAAATCTTTAAGTAGTGCTTCCGCAATACTATAACTTTCTGGATGAATTGCTGTTTTATCTAAAGCATTATCCCCATCAGAAATTCGTAAGAAACCAATAGCTTGTTCATAAGCTTTGTCCGTAAGTAACTTTTTCTTTCTAATTTCATCACGAGAAACAATCTTACCAACCTTTTCACGATACTCAATTAATTTTTGGCAAGCTTTCTTTGTAAGACCAGAAACATAACTAAGTAAAGAACTAGAAGCAGTATTAACATTAACTCCTACACTATTAACACACTTTTCTACAACAAAATCCAAAGAACTAGAAAGTTTCTTTTGACTAACATCATGTTGGTAAAGCCCTACTCCAATTCCTTCTGGTGGTATTTTAACAAGTTCTGCAAGAGGATCTTGAAGTCTACGACCAATACTTACAGCACTACGTTTTTCAATTGCTAAATCAGGAAATTCTTCTGCCGCAATTGGAGAAGCACTGTAAATAGAAGCACCTGCTTCAGAAACAATAACATACTTACAATCCAAATTGTATTCTTTTATCATATCAGCACAAAATTTCTCAGACTCACGAGAAGCTGTACCATTACCAATAGCAATAATATCAACATGATATTTTTTTATTAATTGTACAACTACCTCTTTAGACAAACGAATTCTATCCTCACTATTACTATTCAAAAATGGTTTAATAACTGTAGAATCTAAATATTTACCGTTTTTATCTACAACAGCTAATTTACAACCATTAACAAAACCCGGATCAAAAGCAAGTACAACTTGTTCTTTCATAGGAGGAGTTAAAAGTAAAGCCTCTAAATTTTTACCAAAATTATCAATAGCAGCTTCTTCACCTTTTTCAGAAAGCTCTGCTCTAATTTCTCTTTCAATAGAAGGAGCAATTAATCTTTTATAAGAATCTTCAATGGCTTCTTTAATACTATCTACCACAAAAGACTTTTCATTTTTAATTAATTTCTTTTCCAAATAAGAAAGAATCCCATCTTTATCCACATCAATAGAAACTGTTAATACTTTTTCTTTTTCACCACGATTTAAAGCCAAAATACGATGAGGTTTAATCCATTTTACTGGTTCATTATAATCATAATACATCTCATACACTTTATTCTCATCTTCTGCATTTTTCTTAATCTTAGATGTAATAATTCCATTTTTGTAAAAATAACTACGAATCCATTTACGATAACTAGCATTATCACTAATCCATTCAGCAATAATGTATTTAGCACCAGTAATAGCTTCTTCCACATTTTTCACTTTATCTTTTACAAATTTACTAGTCATCTCTTCCAAACTTCCAGTTGTTGGAAAACTCATCATCATTTTAGCAAGTGGTTCTAGACCTAAAGCTATTGCTTCTGTTGCCTTTGTCTTTTTCTTTTCTTTATAAGGACGATACAAATCTTCAACTTCTACTAATTTAGTACAATTCATAATAGAATTTTTTAATTCATCTGTAAGCATTCCTTTCTCATCTATTAAACGAATAACATCTTCTTTACGTTTTAACAAATTAACTTGATACTCATAAACTTCATTAATAGAACGAATCGTTTCTTCATCCAAAGCACCAGTTGCCTCTTTTCTATATCTAGCAATAAAAGGAACAGTATTTCCTTCAGCTAACATAGACAAAACAACCTCTACTTGTTTATCCGTAATATTTAAATTATTGGCTATTTCTTTAATAATAAATTCATTCATCAAAATACCTCCATCTTGTATAGCAAAACCATTTTATCATAAAACATAAAAAAAAGGAATAAAACTATTCCTAATATCCATATCTTAAAATTTCAAAAGTTGTATTATAAGAAACAGCGTTAGTACGAGCCTCATCTGAGGTTGCAAATAACAAATCAAACAAATGACTTTTTCCAAAACCTACTGCTCCCCCTCTATCTAAAACAATACCAATAAACTCACTAAACTTAGAATTTTTTACTCTAACGATTGTTCCGAAAGGATAACTACTATCTCCCGACAAAATACGTACATTACCATATTGTGAATCATAGTAAGTAATATTACCATTACCAACATATCTTCCACTAGCAAGATATCCACTGCAACCTGCACAATCAGGTCCATATCCACTCAAACTACCAATCTGTGTTTCTAAAACATCATTCACTATAACTGGTTCATTAGAAACTGAACTAGTTTCTACTGGCTCAGTAGTTTCTTCTTTTACAGCTTTTGTCTTTTCATTTTTTTCTTCTTCTATATTTTCTTCTTCAGTTGTATCTTCTTCTACTTCATCTGTTGTTTCATTGTCATTTTTCTCTTTATCTTGACTATCACCATATTCTAATAACTCAGAAGTATTAATATTTTTAACATCAAGATCTGTAGAAATTGTAGTTAACTTCATACTTTGAATACCATCAACTACAAAATAACTAATTATCCCTATAATTAAAATAGAACTCAGGATATAACTAAATCTTTTCATAAAAAAACTCCTTGTGAATATGAATATATCATATTTACAAAGAATTTACAATACATTGACAATAATTACCAATTGTAAAAAATGTAAACTCAGTAAATTATTTTACCTCGCAAGTATATCCAGCTATTTCCATAGAATGTTGAACTTCAGTATAAGAATCTCCAGCCTCAGCATTTGGATAAACTCCTCCTGCTTCCATAAAAGCAGTAGAAAGTTGGTCAAAATCTACTCGGGCCAAATTAAACTTTTGTGTTTCTACCATATTGCTAGTATTCAAATCACAGTTAATCTCTACCCCTTCAATAGAAGATGCATTTTGTTTTAATAATTGACATCTATCATTTCTTTCATTCAAGAAATCAGCATCTCCTTGAATTAACTCCTCATGTTCTAACGTATCTACTTCAGAATTAGTAAACGTATAAGTTTCTGTATATTCGAAACTATTATTATCATCATCTGTATTCTCTAACGTACAAACTAATGAACCATTTGTTACTTTTTCTTCATCTGTAGCGGTATCATTAGAAAATATATTGCCAAATAAATCCTTAGAATATGGAAGTAAAATTACTGTACCTAAAATAATAACAAAAACAATAATCAAAACAATAGGATTCAAAGGTTTACCTTTAGGTTGTGTAGTAGAATCATCAACCTTTATTGGTGGAGCAACACTACCACCATTATTAGATATTTCATCTTTTGTCTTTTCAACATGCAAAGGAGTCTGTGGAGCATGAGAAGTATAACTTGCCATCGTATCAGAAGGATTAATTCTAGGAGAATTAGCTGTCGTACCAGAAATAGTAGGTTTAGCAACTAACGGTGAAATATGAGATGGCGCAGCAGAATTAGCCACTTCATTAGAAACTGTATTTGTAGAAGTACTAGCTGTCTGATTGATAGTAGAATCAACAGGATTAGTACCAGCTCCTGTTGGTGCTCCTAAAACTTCTGTTGAAGTAGAAGGATTTGCCACTGAAGAAGTATTCTCATTAGTAGTAGTTGGACTTCCTAATAATTCAACATTATCTTTTTCTGAATTCATTTTAATCACCTCAACTACTTTCTTTCTTACAAGTATAATTACTTGCATTCATTTGCTTTTCTATTTCATCAATATACTGATTATATTGATAATCTGGATAAGTACCACCAGCTTCTAAATAAGCCGTAGTTAACTCCTCACGATTAATCAATTCATAATCTAAGATTTGTTCATTAACAAAAGTACCTTCTTGTAAATCACAATTAACCTCAACACCATTCATATTAAGAACATGTGTTTGTAATAGATTACAAGATGAATCCATTCCCGACAAAGCAACGGCATCCAAACTTGGATCACCTTTCACAGTCGTAGTATAAGTTAATTTTTTCATTAAGCTATCCTCAAAATCAAAAACAGCTTTATAATTATAATCTAATGTAGCATCATTAGTATTCATTTCGCAAACTAACTTACCAGTAGTAATTTCAGGTTGAGCTTCTTGTTGTTTCTTCTGTAAATAATTAGATACAAAATTACTAATATCCGGTAAAAAAACAATCATCCATATTAGTAAAGCCAAAAAGATAAAAGTTAAATAATATTTTAAATTACTTTCTTTCTTCTTTCTCTTTTTTCCACCTTTACCTTCTTCTTTGGTATCAGTAGATGTAGTATCAGGTGCTGGAGTAGTTTCAGAAGTAGTACCAGAACTATCTACAGTTGTAGTAGTTGCAGCAGTTATTGGAGAACTAGAAGCAACTGGTGTAGTTTCTCCAGAATTAGAAGTTCCTGATGTTGTAGAAGAAACTGCATTAGGAGCTGATACCACTGGTTGTGCAGAACCGGAGGTAGCTGTTGGTGTTGATACTGGAGTTGAATTGTTAGATACTGGTGCAGCAGATTGAACAGGATTTGATTGTGTTACTGCAACACTTGAATTAGTATTTCCTATAGATGTCAAAGGGGTTTCTGCAACATTAGTAGAAGAAGCATTGGTATTAGACGCCATAGGAGAAGTAGCACTTACATCAGCTGTTGCCGTAATATTATTAGAGACTGGTGTCGTAGCCAAAGTGGATACCGGAGCTGGTTCAGGCCTAGCAACAACCGCAACATTTTTTCCAGCTTTACGTGCTAATTGCTTTTGACGTTTTGCTTCTTCTTTTGCTCTTTTAGCTTTTTCTTTATCATACTTTCTCCTCTCTTTAGGAGATAATTTTTGATAAGCCTCTTCTTCCGCAGCTTTCTGTCTTTCAGCAGCCAAGCGTGCTTCCTCTTCTGCTTTTTTCTTT